>Ga0209526_10000023_pt1 | contig 84632 bp, 74 predicted proteins | sample JacPinW_OM2H0_M1_FD_188566 | JGI IMG/M metagenome (GOLD analysis project Ga0209526, IMG submission 188566) | Forest soil microbial communities from Algoma, Ontario, Canada - Jack Pine, Ontario site 1_JW_OM2H0_M1 (SPAdes) (version 2) | ecosystem: Environmental > Terrestrial > Soil > Boreal... | reverse complement strand
GTATTGAGTAACGTCGATTTGTTAGGCCGCCTTGGATGCGCGGTGCCGTCGCTCGCAAATGCGATTGCCGATTTTGCGCCGGTTCGGGCACTCATGGAAAAGACCATTGGTCTTTCGGCCAAGCGTTCGCTGCCGCATTATGTCAGCGAGCGCTTCGATCGTTGGTTCGAGAAACGAAATTGTAGGGCGTCTGTGTCAGACGCCATGCCGTCTCACAGAGACGGCCTACAAAAGCGCGTCGTCCTCTGGGACGACACATTTGTGCGTTACCACGAGCCGCACATCGGCATCGCCGCGGTGAAAGTGCTCGAGGCGCTCGGATTTGAAGTGACGCTCTTACAAGATCGACAATGTTGTGGGCGTCCGGCGTTCAGTCAGGGAAATCTCGATGCCGCTGCGAAAGCCGGAAAATATAATGTCGATCTTCTAAATGCCAGTCCGGCTCGGACCGATTCGACGCCGATCATTTTCCTCGAGCCATCGTGTTGGTCGATGTTTGTGGAAGATTATCGCGAGCTGAAGATCGTGAACGCGGAGAAGATTGCGGCGCGCTGTTTTCTTTTCGAGAAATTTGTCGACGATTTTCTTTCGCACGAGCCGGACGCCTTATCGGTGCAAGCCCGATCGGTAAACGTCGCAATTCACGCGCATTGCCACGCGAAGACGATTTTGAATCCGGCATTTATGGCGCGACTGGCCGAACGATTACCGGGAAGACGCGCAACAGTGCTCGACACCGGTTGCTGCGGAATGGCGGGAGCGTTTGGAATGCTGGCGGAGAAATATGATCTCTCGCTCAAGGTCGCGGCCGATCTTCTTGCCAAGATCGACAATCAACATCCCGAAGTTGTGATTGCTTCGGGCACAAGTTGCCGTCATCAGATCAGCGATCTTACGGATCGCCATCCAAAACACATGGCTGAGCTGATTGCAGACGCAATCGCCTAACTAAGCCTTCGGCTGTGGAGACCCAGCGGGACTGGGCTGCGGTTTCGGCGGCTCGCCCGGTTTCGGAGCGCCGCTTTGACCACCGGGAAGATCTTCGTTGGCGGGCACCTTTTCCAGGTCGGGTTCGGTAAAGGATTCGGGATGACTCGCCAATTCCTTACGCAACGCGGCGATTTGCTCAGCTGTGACCGGGCTGGCGTTGTTCCCCCACTCGCTGCGCTCATAGGTGAGTACATCGGCGATTTTTTGATCACTCAAGGTTTTATCCCACGGCTGCATGACGGCGCTGCCGTATTGTTTTCCTTTCACTTTGACCGGGCCGGTCAGACCTTTGAGCACAATCATCGCCGCCCGGTGCGAACCGCCGGTCGTGAATTCGGAACCGGCCAGCGGCGGATAACCTTGCGCATCGGAACCGAGTCCGTTGGGTTGATGGCAGACCGCGCAGTTCGCCGAGAAAACTTTTTTGCCGCGCTCGAACGGGGTGAGCTCGGCTTGCTGTGTCGGTGCCTGTGGCCCTCCGCCACCTTTCTTCATCGGATGAATCGGCGGGTCGAGCGCATCGCCGCTGAAACTTCCTGAGTATCGCCCGAGATAAGCTCCTCCGAAAAACACGGCGAGGCCGTAGACAGCAATCAACCAGATCGACAGCGGCTCCAATCCGACGCGTGGCTCGCGTTTCTCGCGCTGGATGGCGGCGTGCACATCCTGCACTTCTTCGCTCTCGCCATAATCCATCCCCTGGCCAACGCGCAACTTTGGATCTGGAGTTTGCTCGTTCATTTCTTGGGAGCAGGCGCAGCCGGCGCGGGCGAGGCCGCGGGAGCGGCAGCGGGCGCGCCGGATTTCACTTCTTTCAACGGATGAGATTGATCAAGCGACAACAGATATGCGACGAGACATTCGGCGTCGTAACTCGGAACGATTTCCCAACCTTCCGGCGGCGCATCCGCGCGACGCAATTTCAACGCGTTAACGGACGGCTCGCCGCTGATCCGCCGTTTGTCGTAAAGGAAACGATAGGCCGGCATGGCCGAATCGGGATTAACGCCGCGCGGCGAGTAAAGGTGGCGATGATGCCACGCACTTGAATACTCATCGGATTTTGGCGAGGGGCTGGCTGCCGCCGCGGGCGAACCAGCCGGCGACGCCTGCGCTGTTGCCGGCGAAGCTGACGCTGCGGAAGCGTTGGCTGGCGGAGGTAACGTTGCTGGCGCCTTCGCAGGCGAAGCAGAAGGCGCGGGCGCGGGCGAACCAGCCGGCGCGGATGACGGCGCTGGACTCGCGGCCGCGGCGTTTTCATCTTCCGCCGGCGCGGCCTTGCCCATGTTGGCAAGATCAGGGCCGACGCGCATTTTTCCGATAAGCGTCGGCCGTTCGAAAATGTAATCGCGTGGCGCGCTGCGGCGCACGGCCCACTTCGGACGTGGGTCGGGTCCGTAGTCGCGCGATCGATCCATATCCGAGCCCGCATAGTCAGGTCGAATCTGTTCGCTGTGACAATAGTAACATCCGTTCGCGGTAAAGACCTTAAGGCCGCGGTCAGCCATGCCCGACTTCGGTTTCGGATAAGCGTCAGCCCCCTCCTCGTCCATTTGCGGGTCGAGATGACCGATCTGCCAATTCGGAATCACGCTCAAACCGACCCACGAGAACGCGAACGTTCCGAAAAGTCCGATAAAGAGTGAGATCAGTCCTTTCATAGATGCGCTTCAGACCCCTCCGCTTCAATCGGGTTCAGGAACGTCGGCACGCTCGATGTGCGCCCGAATCCGAACAACATCAGCCCAAAGTGAAATGCGAAAATGCAGTGGGCCACGGTCATAAGAACACCGGCCAGGCTCCGACCGCGCAGGTAGGGAAGAATCGATTGCGCGCTTTCGGAAAACGCCAATGTCGGATCGTCGAGGCTCGATCCCTCCACGAGAGCGGCAGAGATCAGCATGAGGGTCATCAAACCGATGCCGTAAGCTGCAGCCCAGAAATGCAATTTGATCAGCGTGGCGTAACGCCATTCGCGTCCGACCAAGCGCGGCACAATGTAGTACATCGAACCAAATATGATCATGGTGAAAAACGCGTAGAGGCCAAGGTGCGAAAACGCGATGCTCGCCTGCGTGAAACTGAGATAGCGCGCGACCGAGCGCAGCGAGATGAGCACACCGAGAAGGCTAAACACCGTGTAAGACATCGCGCCGAAAACGGTGAAGCGCAGCGTCGGGCTGTAGCGCAAGAGATGAAAGTAACCCTTCATCGTCATGTGATGATTCAATCCGACCGTCGCGACCGGAATGATGGTGAGAATCGTGGCGGAGATACTGACTGTAATCATCCAGGCCGGGAACGGACCGTCGACAACGCGTTGCATTCCAGTCCAGCTGGAGAAAAGCGCGTAGGTCCAAAAGCCGATGGTGGCGAGATGATAACTATAAACCGGCCGCCCGATTACTTTCGGAATCATGTAGTAGGCGGTGCCGAGGCCGATGGCGCCGAACCAGAGAAAAAGAAGATTGTTTGCGTACCACCAATTGACCGCGGCCTGCATCACGCCTTGCACCGGTACGGCGAAGAGCATCAATTGCGCGGCGGCGTAGAGCCATGGAAACCAGAGGAACGCGCCGACCAAATACCATTGGGTGATATAGATCTGGTCGCCACGCCGGAAGCGGAACATCAATACCGCCCACGACATGATGATGGAATAAGCGACGAACAGAATCACCGCAGCGTAGGGCGGAAACTCCAGCCATTGATAGCCGGTGCTGTCACCGGCGAGAACGGCACCGACGCCGAGGAGCACACCGAGATTCCAAAAAGCTGCGCCAGTAATTAGCAAAAGTGGATGACGCAAGATCGTCCGGCACAACCGCGCCATTAACCAGATCGCGGTGCCCATCGCGGCCATCGATGCCCATCCGTAGACCATGATGTTGACGTGGGCGGGACGCACTCGGCCCCATGTGAGGTAGCTCACGTTCGAGAGCATGTCGGGCGCGTGCATTTTGAAAGAGACGAACATCGCCAGGAACGTCCCGATCAGCAGCCAGACGATGGCCGAGGTATAAAACATCAGGACCGGCACGCGCGTCGATGCGTCGATCAGAGCGCGCTCGATTTGGTCGACATCGCTTGTCGGAATGTCGGTCGGAACCGAAGGAGCGGTCAGTGGAATTTCAGTGGCGTCCATATTCTCAATGAAAGATCGACATATTTATTTGCGATGAAATCAAGGCGGTGAGCTCGCAGGCGACGCGGCAGGTTTCGCGGCCGACGCAGCAGGTGATGCCGCCGGTGTCGCCGATGCGCCTGGCTGAGTCCCTGGTGGTGCGGGTGGCGGATTGATTGCAGCTGCAGGTTGATTCGCGGCTTCTGACTTCGGCCCGGCAACCGATGTGGGTTTCGGCGTACCACTCGGCGACGGAGTCGGAGTCGTCGGTGCGGCCGACGGTGCGACGGAGGCTTGCGGTTGCGGTGTCGCGATCGGTCCGGCGGGCGCCGGTTTTTTCTGGGCCAACTCCGCGACGGCCAACTCCATTGCCCGCTCGATCGGAATTCGCGCGATGCCTTTGTTCTTGTCGATCCAACCATAACTGGTCAGCGATTTCGCTTCTTCCTGCACCGCTTTCAGTTTCTCGGCCCGCGTTTTGGCGCGCTTCTGCTCGTAAGTGTCGCTACGCGGTGACGGTCCGATGACGGCGAGCACGATGATCCCGAACAGCGCGAACAGTAAGACCACGCCAAACCAGGTTGAAAGCGGCGCGCGCGTCCGGGCGATTTCGCGAAGTGATTCGGCGGCGGCCATATCAGTTTACCAGTTTCAAAGATTCGATCAGGCGCGGGTCGCGCACGGGAAAGAGCGAGGTTTTGCCGACGACGCGCAGATAAACAAAGGCGAGCGTCGCGCCCATGCCGATGAGCGGAACAAAATCCCAAAGACTGAGATGCACTCCGGCGCCGTGCAGCGCGGGAAGAACGATGATGTACATGTCGAGCGCCTGCATGCACACAATCCAGCCGGCCATCCAGCAGAGCTGATGTGGATGTTTCTTAATCGATTGCAAAAGTAAAATTGCAAACGGTCCGAAAAAGCGCCCAACCACGAGCAACATGCTCAGGGTCCACCAACTTTCGGTGTTACGAGCCAGGAAGTACTGCGTCTCTTCCGGAATGTTGGCATACCAGATGAGCATGTACTGGCTAAAACCGATGTAGGCCCAGAAAATGGAGAAGGCGAGCATCCACTTCCCCATGATGTGGTAATGCTCGAGCGTGACGACGTCTTTCAAGTAACCGGCCCGCCGCAGGGCGGTGATGACGAGGACCAAGAGCGACATCGAGCTGCCGGCCGCGCCGGCAAAAATGTAAACGCCCCACATGGTGGAAAACCATTTGTAGTTCAAACTCATCAACCAGTCGCACGCGCCGAAAGTGAGACAGAACGCGAACAAAGGCAGACTGATGAAGGAGACTTTGCGGAGCAAAAGGGTGAAGCGCGGATTGCCGTCCTTATCCTGCCGCACCGAGAAGCGGCGCAGCAACTGCGTAGAGACGACGAAGAATACCAAAAAGAAAATTCCGCGGATGAGGAAGAAGTCCCAGTTAAGATAGGCGCGCTTGGTATCAAGGACCGGGTCGCGGCCGGCCGCAGTGTTCATCCATTCATAAAGATGATGTCGGAGGAGCAACACCGGGATAAAGAACAGCGCCATCACGCCAAGAAGGATGGCGATGTTTTCCAACTGGCGCCGCACCACCACGGACCAATTCGCATCAGTGGCGTGATGAACGAGCGTCCAAAAGAAACAGCCGGCGCAGAGCGTGAAGAAAAAGGCAAAGGCGAAGAGCCAGGAGAAACTGAATTGGCGCGGCTCAACCATGGCGCCGATGACGCACAGCACCAACGCCACGAAAGCGACCAGGGCGCAAAGCAGCGAAAGGCCGCCGAAACGATTCGTTTCGAAATATTCGCCTTCCGGCGTGGGCACGTCAGAACGTTCGCTCATTTCTTGGCCGGCTCCGGTTTCGGTTCGGGTTTGGTTTCCGCCGGCTTCTCCAATTCGGCGCGATGCTCTGGCGGTACATCGACAATCGCCGCGTTTTGGCTGCGCTGTAGCGCGCGCAGATACGCGATGATGGCCCAACGATCCGACACCGTGATGTTCGGGCCGTAAGCCATCATCGTGTTTTTGCCGTTAGTGATGGTGTTGAAAATCTCTCCGTCCGCCATCTTGCGAATCCGGTCGTCCTGCAACGTGACCACCGTGCTAAGACCAAGTTGTTTGGTAATGCCGTTGCCGGCGGCGTTCGCGCCGTGGCACATCGCACAAGTGATGTTGAAGCGCTCGCGTCCGCGTTGCAGCAATTGCGGCGTGACTTCAACCGCGATCCCTGTCCCCCAGTGGTCGCCCATTTTTCCGGTGTCGTAATAATCGGTGCCCACGCTAAAGGCGAGACGCGGATGAGTAGCTGGAACTTCCACCGCCGCAGCGGGCGTGGCGATGGTTTGCGGTTTCGGCATCTCGTAACCGATTGGGACCGTGCCGGCGATCGGAAGTCGAGGGCCTCGCCCGTCTGCAAAGAAATTCGATGGCGCCTGTGCCCGCACTTTCATCTGGCGCACCATGTCGGGAAAAACTTCCAGGGGCGAACCGGTGCTTTTCTGCCCGCGAAAACCAAAAATGGCGATCAACGCGATCGTGAACAGAAGTGAAAGCAAAAGGAAGCCGCGTATCATTTTAGTCCTCGTGCACGATGGTGATGTTTTGGCCGCCGGTTCGCTCGAGCAGTTCCTGCGCTTCCATTTCGGTGAAACGCGGATCGCGCGCCTCGATCGCGAGAAAGAATCCGTCGTTAGTCGCGCGCTTGAAACGTTCCCAGTTGAACATCGGGTGATACCAACGCGGCAGCCCATTCATGATCTGCCAGGCGAAGAAAGCGGCAAAGGCCGAGAAGAGCACGGTCAGTTCAAACATGATCGGGAAAAACGCGGGGACCGTCCTCCAATCGTACGGTTTTCCGTGAACAATGAGCGGGTAGATGAACCAGGAAGGGCCGAACTCGACCGTGACGGCCGTCAATAATCCGGTGATTCCGCCGACAAGCACGACCGCGCTGAGCCACGATTTTTTCAAACCCATTGCTTCGTCCATTCCATGGATCGGAAACGGCGAGTAGACGTCCCAGTGCTTGAATCCGGCATCGCGCACTATTTTGGCGGCCTCATAAAGGGCGGCCGCGCTCGGATACTCCGCCGCCATCGCGTAAACCTTGTGGCCGTAGGGCGTCCTCATCCGTCTCGCTCCTTTCCGCCGGCAGCGATCGGCTGGTGTCCGTTAGGCGAATGAGAATGCGGGTCCGCTTCCGGGACGACGATCTTTATTTCGCTCATCGCGATCATCGGCAGAAAACGGACGAAGAGAAGGAAGAGCGAGGTGAAGATGCCGAGGGTGCCGATGAATGTCCAGATGTCGACCCAGGTCGCGTGGAAGAGTCCCCAGGATGACGGCAAGAAATCGCGATGCAGTCCGCCGACGATAATGATGAAACGCTCGAACCACATGCCGGCGTTCACACACATGCAGACGAAGTAAACGACCAGGACGTTGCGCCGGCACCAGCGGAACCAAAAGAGCTGCGGCGAGAGAAAATTGCAGAAGAGCATGCCCACCCACCAGTACCACCAGTAGGGACCGAGGACGCGATTGTAGAAGGCAAAGCGCTCGTACTGATTGCCGCTGTACCAGGCCATGAAAAATTCCATGGCGTAAGCGTAGGCAACGAACGATCCGGTCAGCAAAATGATCTTCGCCATTTTATCGACGTGTTGCGGCGTGATGATGTCGTGGAGCTTGAATATCGCGCGCGCCGGCAACATCAGTGTCAGCACCATGGCGAAGCCGCCGAAGATGGCGCCGGCGACGAAGTAAGGTGGGAAAATGGTCGTGTGCCACGTCGGGATGACGGAGGTGGCGAAGTCGAACGACACGACGCTGTGCACTGACAGCACCAGCGGCGTGGAAAGTCCGGCGAGGAGCAGGTAAGCCATTTCGTAATGGCGCCAGTTCCGATTCGAGCCGCGCCAACCGAGCGCGAAAAGGCCAAAAAGGAATTTCTTGATCTTCGAAGTCGCGCGATCGCGCAACGTCGCCAGGTCCGGCACCAATCCGGTGTACCAAAAGAGCACCGAAACGGTGAAGTAGGTCGAGACCGCGAAGACGTCCCACATCAGCGGGCTGCGGAAATTTGGCCAGATCCCGAAAGCGTTCGGTATCGGCGCGAGATACCACGCCATCCAGACACGGCCGACGTGAATGCCGGGAAAAATGGCCGCGCACGTGACGGCGAAGAGTGTCATTGCCTCGGCTGAGCGATTGATCGACGTGCGCCATTTCTGGTGGAGCAAATATAAAATGGCGGAGATAAGCGTACCGGCGTGACCGATACCGATCCAGAACACGAAGTTGGTGATGTCCCAGCCCCAGCCGACCGGATGATTCAACCCCCAGGTGCCGACGCCGGTCGAGATCTGGTAACCGAGACAGAACAAACCAAACGTCGCGATTGACGCCGTGATCGTAAACGTGACCCACCACCAACGCGGCGCGCGTTGCTCGACCACTCCGGAAATGCGTTCGGTCAGCCAACTGAAATTGCGCTTATGCAAAACGAGCGGCGGACGCGCCAGCGGATTGTCCCGCGAAGTCACGTCCTCTTCCTCAACCACGTCGGGTGCTGTGGGTGCGCCGTCCATAATTACGCGGTCATCCCGAGCCGCGCAGACGGCGAGGGACCTCCCAGAAGCTGGTTGATCACACGAGGAACGCTCGGATGCGGCCCGAAGTTTATGTGGGGTCCTTCGCTCCGCTCAGGATGACATGCTAATGGCGTGTTCGCCGCAAGATCGACAGTCAGCAAGATCGATATTTTTCTCACGCTTTTTCCTCCGGACTCGCGACGCCGATGTTTTTGGCGTCGGGCATTTTTGGATTCGGATTGCGGATACGCGCGAGATAACTCGTACGCGTGTTCACGTTCAAATATTCGAGAAGCCGGTAATTCCGGTCCTGCTTTTTCATTTTCGAGACGCGGCTCTCCGGATCGCTGATGTCGCCAAAAACAATCGCGTCGTTCGGGCAAGCCTGCGCACACGCGCTCGTGAATGAGTCGCGCGGAATACGCGTGTCCTTGTCCGATGCGCCGGCGCGGACGTGCGCGGCGATTTTCGCTTCCTCGATCCGCTGCACACAAAACGTGCATTTCTCCATCACGCCGCGCATCCGCACCGTGACGTTTGGATTCTTCTGCAGCTTGATAATGTCAGGCGCGCCCTTTTCCGTAAGCGGCGCGATGTATTCTTCGTAAATCCCGAATTGCCCCGCTATTTTCTTTTTGCCGACCGGCCGCTGGTTGTAATCGAAATAATTGAAACGGCGGACCTTGAACGGGCAGTTGTTCGCGCAATACCGCGTGCCGACGCAACGGTTGTAAGCCATGACGTTGAGGCCGTCCTCGCTGTGAATGGTCGCGTTGACCGGGCAAACCGTTTCGCACGGCGCGTTTTCGCAGTGCTGACACATCATCGGCTCGTGCACGATCTCGGGATTTTCCGGCCATTCGCGCCGGTCTTGATTGAATCCTTTCTCGCTCGCGTAATAGCGGTCGATTCGAATCCAATGCATCGCGCGTCCATGACTGACCTGTAGTTTTCCAACGATCGGGATGTTGTTTTCCGCCTGGCAGGCAATAACGCACGCACTGCAACCCGTGCAGACATTAAGATCGACACTCATCCCCCACTGCTGCTCGGCGTTGAGTGGCGGGTGGCTGTAAAGCGAAGGAAGTTTCGGTGGCAACTCGTCGTCGCCCGCGATTTTTTTCACGAACTCGTTGTCTTCGCGGTAATGCTCGAGGGTCGCTTCACGGACAAGACCGCGGCCTTCAATGCTCCAATGGTCTTGCGTGATGGAGAGCGGATATTTCCCGCCCGTTTTTTCCACGAGAACGCTTTCGATGTTTTTGCCGTCGGCCACGACGAAGTGCGGATTCGCGACGGTGCGCAATAAATAACCGTTGAATCCGATTTGCTCTGCCACCCCCGGCTTCTCTTCCACGGCCGCACCGGCATAAGGCAAGAAGTCGAATCCTGGCATCTTGCGGGCGTATCCCAGGGGAATTGTGATCGAATTATCGACGTGTCCGGGCGAGACCAGCGCCGCGATGACTAGTTCACGTTTGATCGGCTCGTTGTTCGAATCGCGTTTTGAGTCGGTAATGGCGATGCGAATGAGATCGCCCGTGTTGACCTCGAGATGCTCGGCCATGCCCGGGCTCATGAGCGCGGCGTTGTCCCAGGTCAGCTTCGTGATCGGATCGGGCAGCTCCTGCAGCCAGCCGTTGTTGATATAGCGGCCGTCATCGAGCGAATAATCGCGCACAAAAACAATCTCGGGAGATTCGGGCGTGGGAGCTGGTGTTGACGCCCACAGTTGTGAAGCGATACCGCCAGCGGCGGCGCCATTCCAAGTGATAGTCCGATCGCGCAACGGAACGTTCGCGACAAATCCATCATGCAAAAACTTCGACCACGCCGTTTGGAAATCTCCCGGCGGCGCAGTCGCGCGAAACGTTTCCTGCACCAGCTCCGGTCCTTCGATTTTTGGACGACCGAGCAACCCATTCAACAACTCGATCTCGGAAAGCGAACCGAAGAGCGGGTTGATCATTGGTTGGATCGACAAGTAAGCGCCATCGGACGTGAGCGCGTCACCCCACGATTCGAGATAATGCGCCAGCGGCACATGCCAGGCGCTGCCGGCCGAAGTCGCGTCTTCGTGATAACCCAGCCGCACAACTTCCGGTACTTTCTTTTGCAGGTCCGCCCAATCGAGCGGCTTCTTCGTCTCCGCATCCACGGTCAAAGATCGAGGGGCATTAAAAACCGGGTCACCGCCGAAAATGAAAAGTTGTTTAACGCGACCGGCCGTGATTTCCGCGGCCAATTGCAGCAGGCTCATCGTCTTCGGATTGCGGGCGAAATCGCGCGCGGTCATCGCGACGCCGATATTTTTCAGCGCCGAGTTCATCGCATACACGAGCAGATGCACCACGACCGGCTGATGCGCGCCCGCCAGCACCAGACTGGTGCCGCCTTTGGCGACGAGATCCTGCGCCGCCTCGACCAGCCATTGCTCGTCGAAGGCCTGCGCGCCCGCAGGCGCGGTCAACCCCCCGAGAAGTGAAGAGAGGTTCGCGTCCGATGTGCCTTCGGCGATTTTTTTCGCGAGCGCATACGTGAACGCGGGAATCTGGCTCGCCGGACAGCGGAAACGGTGATCGGCCATCGAGCCGGTCAGAGTGAAACGGTTCTCAACCACATAGAGCCGATTCATCGTGTCCTTGGCCGCGCTGACACGACGGCGCGAGGTGAAGCCACGCACCGACGCGATGTCGCCCTCACCGCAATCCAGGAAATCGCTGTCGAGCGCAAGGACAACATCGGCTCGCTCCAGACGCGGAACGAGTTGTGTGTTCGCGCCGAACGCCGTTTGCGTCGCGGCCTGCGGTGCTTCCGACTGCGCGGCGTCGTAAACGCACCACCGCATTTTCGGAAACGCTTTCTCCAATTCCGTACGTAATCGTTCGCGCGTGGGCGAATGCGTTTCTTCAACTAAAAACGCGAGACCGGCTCCGCCGTCGCCGGCCATCTGCGAACGCAACTTGTCGATGTAGGCTTCGAAGTCGGCGCGGCTCGCAGTCTTGCCGTTCTTAACGAAGCGGCGTGAGCGCGACGGATCGTAAAGATCGAGAAGCGATGCTTGCGCAAAGACATCCGTTGCGCCGCCGCTTGCTGGATGAAGCGGGTTGCCTTCGAGTTTGACTGGCCGTCCATCGACCGTCGTCGCGATCAACGGAATCGCGCCGGTCCGGCGCGGCATTGCGGTCGCGTAGTAAAGAAATTTTCCGGGGATCGTCCACTCCGCGCTTTTCGTGAACGGAACGAGGTGCGCTTCCGGCCGGCGACAACCGTTCAATCCAAAACCAGCCAGCGCCATCGACGCGCCCATCAATTTTAAAAAGCTTCGGCGCGACCATTCTTCGTCGTTCAACTGCGCCGCGCCCGCGGGAAACTCGCGCTCCATCCAGTCGCGAAACTCCGGCGTGTCGCTCAGCTCGCCGACACTGCGCCAATAACGCTTTCCGGTCAGCGGCTCAGGTGGATGTCCGAATACGCGTTTCATTTCTTTTTCCGGGGAACGCACGCGCCCTCGCGTGCCGATTTCGGCGCCCTCGCCGAAACGTTTTCCAAATCAAACAAAGTTCGCGATCGCGAGGGCGCGATCGCCAGCACGCGAGGCGCGTGCGCTCTCAGGAAAATCCGCCGCGATATCTGTGATCGGTTTGTCATCGGTGGCAGCTCTGGCAATTGATGCTGGGATTAATGTTCCAACGCTCTTTCAACGTCTGACCGATCTCCGTTTGCGTGAGCTTCTTCTTCTTCGAGAAATCTTCGGTCGCATCGTGTGGTTGGCCGTACTTGGCGACGAACGCGGCCGGTTTCACATCGTCCGGCTTCCAATCGAGATTGAAAACTTCCTCCTGTGGACGAAGGAAATTTTCCGGATGCCGGTGGCATTCCAGGCACCAGGCCATGCTGTGCGGCTTGGCGTGATAAACCACCGGCATGTGATTGATCTCGCCGTGACAGCTGAAACAACTGATGCCGCGATTCACGTGCGCGGAGTGATTGTAATAAACGTAGTCCGGCGTGCGATGAATCTGCACCCACTCGACCGGCTTGCCTGTCTTCCAGCTTTGGCGCACCGGCTCGAGCTTGGGATTGTCCTTTTCCACCTGCGTATGGCAATTCATGCAGGTCTGCGTGTTCGGCAGATTCGAATGCGCCGCCACTTCCACGAAACTGTGGCAATACCGGCAATCCATTCCCAGCTGCGAAACGTGAATGTCATGCGGGAACGGCACCGGCTGGATCGGTTGATATCCGACGCGCGTGTATTTTGGCGTGACGTAATACCACGTCGCCGCGGTCAGACCGCACACGGCGATGGTGCCGCAGATGGCCGTCTTGAGCGCCATCCAGTTGGTCCAGCGTGGAAAAAAGTTCGCCATAACAAATCAGCGGACGCCCCCACCGCCCAACCGCAGCCGCCAACCTAAAAACGAACCAAAATAGAGATTAGGATGTGCCTCGTTCAGAGCTTGGAAATATTGGTTTAGATTGCTTGCCACGACTCTATGAATCGGAGTTGCATGGGCAAAGGAAAATTCGTCGTGCAATCGCATTGGTTCAAAACTCAAACGGCCCAAGACTTCGATACCGAAAACGGCAGACTTGGCAAAACTGATAACGTCAAAAGTTCACCGGAGCGTCAAGTGAAAGCGCCGCGCCTTTTTCACATCTTCTTCCGCAGCTCTCTTATTTTCCTCGCCTGTTTCGTTCGCGACCTGAGCGCAAATGAAGATGTCGATCTTATTTTTCTGAACGGAAACATCTACACCGTGAACGAGAAACAACCGCACGCCGAAGCGATCGCGGTGAAAAAAGACCGGATCGTTTTTGTCGGCTCAAACACGGACGCGAAGAAAATTCACGCTTCGCGCACGATTGATCTGGCCGGCAAAACCGTCGTGCCCGGCTTCACCGATTCGCACTGCCACATTTTCGGCATCGGCACGCGCGAGCTGACTTTGAATCTCGAAGGAACAAATTCGCGCGAAGACTTTCTGGCGAAAGTAAAAGAGCGGGTCGACAAGACCGAGCGCGGTAAATGGATCACCGGTCGTGGCTGGATCGAAACCTTTTGGAAACCGCCGCAATTCCCGACTCGCGCGGATCTCGACAAGATTGCGCCGGACAATCCGGTATTGCTCGAGCGCGCCGATGGTCACGCATCAGTGGCAAATTCTGCCGCGCTGAAAATTGCCAAGATCGACAAGAACACGCCCGACCCATTTGGCGGAAAGATCTTAAAGACGAACGGCGAACCGAACGGGATGCTGCTCGATAACGCGCAGAATCTGGTCGACAAAAATATTCCGAAACCGAGTGAAGCTGAGCGCGAGCAAGCATTCCTCACCGGCATCGACCGAGAAATCAAACTCGGCTGGTGCGAAATCCAAAACGCCGGCAGCCACAAAGACGATGTCGATCTTTTCAAACGGATGTTTGCCGCCGGTAAGGTCAAACTGCGTTTTATCAATTGCGTTTTCGGTCCGGGAAAAGATGCGGAAGATTTCTTGCGCGAAGGATCGACGATCGACGCCTACAATCACCACTTCACCCAGCGCACGATCAAAGTGATTTTTGACGGCGCGCTTGGTTCGCGCGGTGCCGCGTTGTTGAAACCGTACAACGACGCGCCCGAGACTTCCGGATTCCTCACCGAAAAAGAAGAAGACTTGCGGCCGATGTTTCAACAAGCGCTCCGGCGCGGCATTCAAGTCGAGACGCACGCCATCGGCGACCGAACCAATCGCCTCATCCTCAATCTCTACGAAGAAGCATTCAAAATCGTCCCGCCGGAAGAACGCAAAGTGCGCGAACCGCGCTGGCGGGTTGAGCATGCGCAGATTGTCGATCTTGCCGACCTTCCGCGCTTTGCCAAACTCGGCGTCATCCCATCCATGCAACCCTCGCACGCGATCAGCGATTTATTTTTCGCGCCGGCGCGACTCGGCATGGATCGCCTCGCCGGCTCCTATGCGTGGCAAAGTTTTCTGAAGAGCGGTGCAATTATTTGCGGCGGTTCCGACGCACCGGTCGAACGCGGCGAACCAATGATCGAATTTTACGCCGCGATTTCTCGCAAAAGCATCAAAGGCGAATCGGGCGAAGGCTGGCATCCCGAGCAAGCCGTATCGCGTGAAGACGCCCTAAAGATGTTTACTCTCTGGCCCGCCTACGCCGCTTTCGAAGAAAAAGACAAAGGCAAGATCGACATCGGCATGCTGGCCGATTTCACGATTCTCTCCGCCGACATCATGAAAATCCCCGCAGCGGAAATTCTCAAGACCCGCTGCGAGATGACGATCATCGGCGGCGAAATTGTTCACGAATAGAGATACTCGTCGTGATATTCACGCTGCGGAGCGAACTGGATGTTTTCGTTTCCGGTCTCGGGGTATTCGAAGATTTTTCCTTCGTAATTGCGGATGACGATCTTTTCGTTGTCGTGATAGAGGATGTAGCCAGGATTGATCGGGACTTTGCCGCCACCGCCGGGTGCGTCGATGACATATTGCGGAATGGCGTAGCCGCTGGTGTGACCGCGCAGGCCTTCAATGATCTCGATGCCTTTGGCGACCGATGTGCGCAAATGCGATGAGCCGTTGATCAGGTCGCATTGGTAAAGGTAATAGGGACGGACGCGACACATGAGGAGTTTGTGCACGAGAATTTTCATCGTCTCGACATCGTCGTTCACGCCTTTGAGCAAGACGCTTTGGTTGCCAAGCGGGATGCCGGCGTTGGCCAGACGCTCGAGCGCTTCCTTCACTTCGATGGTCAGCTCGCGCGGATGATTGACGTGCACGCTCATCCAAAGCGGATGGTACTTTTGCAACATCGCGCAAAGCTCGGGCGTGATTCGTTGCGGAAGGAAGATCGGGATGCGGGTACCGATGCGGAGAAACTCGATGTGCTTGATCGCGCGCAATCGACTCAACAATTTCTCAAGCTTGTCGTCGCTGAAGAGCAAGGCGTCGCCGCCACTTAACAACACGTCGCGAATTTCAGTGTGTTGTTCGAGATAGCGAAATGCTTCCTCGAAATCGGTGTGCAGCTCCTGTTCGCCGACGCCGCTGACAACCCGGGCGCGAGTGCAATATCGACAATAACTGGCGCAGCGATCGGTCACCAAAAACAAAACGCGATCGGGATAGCGATGCACCAAACCCGGCACGGGCATGTGCGAATCTTCGCCGCACGGGTCGGCCATGTCGTAGGACGAGGTCCAGGTTTCTTCGATGCGCGGAATGACCTGACGCCGGATCGGATCGTCCGGATTATCCCGCGGGATCAGATTAAAGAAGTGAGGTGTGACGGCGAGCGCGAGTTTGTCGCCGGAGAGGAGAACGCCGCTCCGCTCTTCCTCGCCAAGATCGAGATATTGCTCGAGCTGGGCCAGCGTCGTGACCCGGTTTTTGAGCTGCCATTTCCAATCGTTCCAGAGTTCAGGCGCGATCCGGCAGTTGCCGGACCAATAACCGGGCGCATGCGAAACGAACTCTTTCCCATCCAATTTCCCTACCGCAGTTGCAAGCATTGTGAGTTGAGAACGAAAACGCTAAGGCCCTTAATAATCGTGTCAACGCAGGCACTTTGCCGTGCGCTACGCACGCGCGTGCGCGCTGTTACTTGACCGTAACGAGCGTCCCGACCGGAATCTCGGCAAACAATTTCCGGGCGGCATCGCCCGGCATGCGAATGCATCCGTGCGACGCCGGATAATTCGGCACGACGCCTTCGTGCATTCCGAAATCGAGGCAGCTCAAGCGCATGAAATAGGGCATCTCGACCTTGTAGATAGTCGAACGATGGTAGCGCGCCTTGTCCGTGATGACGTAAAAGCCGGTGCGGGTGGAGAAGCCGGAACGACCCGTCGAACAAACGGTTTGGAAAACGGGCTTGCCATCTTTGATCACGTCGATGTGTTGCATCGCAAGGGAGATCTCGATCCGCAAACGGTCCGGCGGCGGTCCGCTCCCGAGAAGAATCTGCGCGCATCGCCAGTCGGTGCGCGCGGCGAAATAAAGCGGAAGCATTTTGTACTTTGACGTCATTCGGTTGCGATCCGCGCCCGCGTCGAGTAACGCGCGCACGTAGTCGGCCTGGCCCAGCCCGGCCGCGAGCATGAGGACGGTCACCCCTTTATCGCCTTCGATGTAGCTGAGGAGATGTTTTCCGGGCAGCGCCTCGAGAAAATCCTTGTCGCACTGCGCAGGCAAAATGGTGTTGGGATCGGCGCCGCAAATCAGGAGCGTGTAGAAAAGAGACGCGTCGTTTTTGGCGAGAGCGTACGCCAGGAGAGGAACTGCCTTTCCTTCCGGCGTCGGAGGAACGGCGTGCTTCTTCAACAGCATCCGGATTTGATCCTTGTTATCAGCGGCTAACGCAGCTTGGAGAGCGCGCCGCGTGCCGATCGTCCATTGTTGCATCGTCGGCAACCGGTCGAGCAGGAACTGAGTGATCGGCTTATCGCCGTTATCGAGGGCCATGGCCAAGGCGTCGCGGCCATCTTTACAGGAGACCGTAGTGTTTACCATCACACGCAAGAGGAGCTCGACCGCGTCGATTTTCCCCGTCGCGACGGCATAATGGAGCGCGGTGCGTCCGTTGAAATCAGTCGCGTTAACGTTCGTAACAGCCGGAATCAAAGCGCGCATAAGATCGACATCTCCATTCACGGCGGCGGCCATAAGCGGCGTCAGTCCCCTGTCGTCAGCTAAATCGGCGCACGCTCCGGCGGCGAGAAGGCGCCGGGCCGTCGGGCCCTCCTGTTGGAGGGTCGCAGCGAGCAGCAGTGGGCGATCCTGCGACGTCCGCGCGTTTGGATCCATGTGTTGCTGCAGATAAAAATCGGTCAGCGACGTGCGATGCTCGGCCAGCGCCCGCACGAATTCGTCCCCGGAAATCTGGCTGCGAACGCGCGGCTGCGGGCTGATCTCATAGGCTCCCAAGAGCACGAAAAGCGCGATCAAGCTCGCGAAAATGACTTTAAAAATGGGCGTGCGCACGGGTGGGGATGTGAAGCAGGAATGATACACGATGGGTCAATTGTTTTGACAGAGAATTCGAGGTTTTCGCTCAATCGGTTTGGCGAGAGATCCAAGGCATCTGAACCGCCTGCCGCGCAACGGTTTCCCGGGAGAGTAGACGGAGGACCCCTAATACAGACCTGCCATCGCCCACTTGCGTTTCAGTCTTACAATGACCTGACTCGCCCACCTTGTGGACGCTTCGGCGTTATAATGAACCCCGTCGCGCCCTGTTTTTCCGACGACGTAACTCGTCATCGGCTTCGAATCGATAATTTCAAAGTTATCCCGATCGGCCGCCTCTTTAATTAGATTTGCCACACGCCGCTGAACTCTCGCCGGATAATGCGCCGAATCCGGCGGCGTGATCCAAATGATCCGGCGCGATCGGCCACGCGCCGCCGAATTAAACCGATCGAGGAATACACGCATTTCCTCTTCTTTGGTTGGGTTTCCCGAAAGCAGCCGGTCCATCCAATTTGTTCCCAACTGGACGATGAGAATGGTGGGGTGGTAAATCGCGATCAGCTCCTCCAGTTTCGGCGTTCGGATATGAGTGCGGGCATCAGTCACAGTTGAGCGTCTAGGCGTTTGTTCCCGGTAGCCGCACGGGGTGAAGAAAGCTGGCTCCGATCGCAACCAGTGTTCGGGCGAGGAACCACACGAAGCGTAGAGGGCGACGTTTTCCGCGCCGTAGGTGCTGACGAGGTAGTTGCGAAGGACCTCACCAAATTTACCGACGCTCAGCGAATCGCCCACCATTAAAACCTTCGGTGTCACCGCAGGAACCTTTGGCGCGCGCGGCTTAACTGTCGCTGCGACCAGGAGCAACATTAGCGCGATCGCCAACACCGCCGCTACCGGCTTGAGCAGCGCTTGGAACAACGGCGACCAGTTAGTTTGGATGCGTTGCGTCAGGGAATCGGTTTTCATCTTCAACTTGAATGTAAGGTTGTAAATCGATCAAACTGGAGTCGTCTTTGCGTTTCACCGTGCTCCATGGCGTTCGCTCCAATTCGCGGAGCTGCAATTTATACGTCCGACCCACGTGATATTTTCGGAGCGACTGTTTCTTCAGGCCGATGTAGGCCGGATGCATGACGAGTATTTGTTTCTCCGTGTACTGGCCAAGGGAAACGCTCTTCACATCGTAAACAAATCCGACTAGCGATTCCTGATAGGGCAGAAATTCCTCGACCCGCATTGGTTTGGATTTATGAACGAGTCGTGCACTCACTTCGACCGTATCCGTTGTCGGAGCTTCGGCCGGGGCGGTGACTGCAGTCGGCGCCGGTGGAGGAAGCGATTCGCTTAGCAACTTCCTCGGCAATTGTTGCGCCGAAAGGTCTTGCTTAATGATCGCGAAGACTTTGTCCGCCCACGCGTCCATGTCTTCGCCTTGGAAATGCTCGTGGTCCGGCTCCATGTGACGATACGGATAAGTAACGAGCGACCTGCTATCAATGAACATTCCGGCTTGGCCAAGATGAAGACGTACCTGTTCGGCCACGAAATCCTGGACCGGTTTGGAGACTCGGCCGGAGGTCGGCGGTCCAATCCAATAAATCTTCCGCAGAGTTGATGGTGCGGTGCAAGCCTTGGTGATGAAGGGCCCAACAAACTTTCGCAACGCGGATATGTCGCGATCCGGGCGGACTGTTTTTTTGTCCGGAAACAAATCAAAGAGGTTGCCGCCAGTTTGCATCACCAAAATATCGGGATGGAACCGTGCGAGCAGATCTTCCAGTTTGGGGACGGGATACGATTTCGGCGAGGACCGGCGCCGCATCCCATACATATCTTCCATTTCCTTGCCCGCTCGCGATCCCGGAAGCGACTCAATCGTCCAGAAACCGCAACGCGTCTTGATCGTCGTGTACGGTTTGTCCTTGAGCCAGCTCAACGGATGAGTGGCACACGCCATGTAGGTGTAAGTCCCCTTCACTTCCGGCGTTTCGCGCAAATGTGCGTCGAGACGTTTGCCGAAACCGCAAAGCGCTAAGGAATCGCCCAGGAATAGAACCGTGACCGCGCTTTGTGGTGTTGAGGAAGGAGACGGAGCGGGAGTTGCCGCAGGCGGCTTTGATTCTGCGGGCAAACGGCCAACCGCCGACAAAATCATCAGCAACGACGTTAAATAACAAAATCCCTTTCGACTTCTCCTGCCACCCATCGGCGATTGCTGTAGCGTTTGTTGCTCAGCATATCCAGCCTGTTTTGCTGAAACGCGCTATTTTGCAATCGGCACTTTTTCCCAGCCGTCTGCCTCGGTGAACTCGCGCGCGCTAAAGCACCAGATAACCATTCTCTTGTTCGTTAGGTAGTCTCGATCTTTGTTGCTCCGCCGGTAAAGACTTATCCGAACCGCGGTTGCGCCCGAGCCGCGCGTGCCGATTAAGTCGGGCGCAAAGCCCAGCTCATAAGCCAGCTGATCCAAAAGGCCCGCGCGTTCGCCATGGAATTCGTGAAAGACAAGAGTGTGGCTGTCACCTATTACCAAGAGCGGGCTTTTCTCATCCGGTTTCACGGCTGCGCCGGAAATCTTTTCGCTGATACAACGCAGTGAAATTTTTTCCGGAGCGGGTTTCGTGTCGGCGCTGAGAAGATTAGCGAGGTCGCCGCTGATTTCGAAGTCCTTCCACGCCGCGGTGTGTTCGATTCGGTCAGCAGTCGTTATTTTGCTGCGCACGCGTTCGGCCATGGCTTGCGCGGCCACGACACAACCGTGGCCCGACCAGTGACTGTCGATCTTGCAAAAGGCTGGACCGTGTTCGGTTTCGCGATGTTGCAGGAACACCTTGGTAAGATCGACAATCTCTACGCCTTTGGCGCGGAGTTCATCATAGAACTGGTGCAGATACGGAGCTACGTCCTCGGTGCCGATGCGGAATTGCGGGAACAATTTTTCGGGATAGATCGCCGCTTTGGGCGGCACCGGCACGAGAACCAACTCAATGCCGTGCTGTTTGAGTTGATCACGAAAATCGAGGATCGCAGGGATTGGGTCGGCATACTCGGGTTTGGTTGAGCGACTTACTTTGACGGCGTCATCGCCCCAAAAACGGCCGACTGATAGAAAACGCAATTCTCCGGGCAGAAAAAGCCAACCATCCGCTCCGGAAACAACGCGCGAGTTCGTTTTCTCCGCTGCCTGGACCTTAGCGGCGAGCTCGGCGCGAAACTTTTTCTGATTCTCGGAGAGTCCGGTCGTCTGCGACTCGGCCGCAGTCAGTTCGGTTTGAAATGAGTAAAGGAGCGCCAGCGCGCAGAAAACTCTCATTGCGAGTGCAAACCACCTAGTAGTAAAAACGGATTGCGTCGAGCCGTTTCACCTGCGAAACCGGCGTAACCAACATTTTCAGTGGTATTCAGTTCGCACATTTTCATTTTCCATTTTTTGCCGGCAGCACTGCTCGGCTACTACGCGCTATTCAAAGCGCCGCAGCGTTACCGCAATTTCTGGCTCATCCTGACCGGCTACATTTTTTACGGATGGGCCGAGCCGCGCTTCACCATCCTGATGTTTCTGACGACATCGATCGATTGGTTGATGAGCCTGATCATCGCGCACGACAGCTGGCGGGTGTGGCGTTTCTGGCACAAACCCCTTCGCAAACTTGTTCCCGGCGCATCGCGCACCCCGTTGCAACGGCGCGCTATCACCTTGTCGATCTTGTCCAACCTGCTCGCGCTCGGTTTTTTCAAATACTTCAACTTCGGCGTCGACAGTTACAACGCGATCGTCCAGGCCTTCGGTCTCGGGCATTTGCAGTGGGACACATTTTTCCGCGTTGTCCTCCCGCTCGGCATCAGCTTCTACACTTTCCAGGCGCTCAGCTACACCATCGACGTCTACCGCGGCGAAGCCGAAGCCATGTCGAACTTCGTCGATTTCTCCTGTTTCGTGTCGATGTTCCCGCACTTGGTCGCCGGGCCGATCCTGAAGTTCTCGTTTCTCGCGGATCAACTTAAGAATCGCACGCTCACGAGCGACAAGTTTGCGCGCGGCGTCGCGTTTTTCATGCTTGGTCTGGCCAAAAAAATCCTGCTCGCCAATCCGTGCGGCAAAATCGCGGACGTCGCTTTCGATGCCGGCTCGATCACCACGCTCGACTCGTGGTTTGGCTGCACCGCCTACGCGTTTCAAATCTATTTCGATTTTAGCGGCTACTCCGACATGGCGATCGGGCTCGGCCTCATGCTCGGGTTTGTTTTCGCCAAAAATTTCGATTCGCCTTATCGCTCGGAGTCGATCACGGATTTTTGGCGCCGCTGGCATATTTCGCTCTCCACCTGGTTGCGCGAATATCTTTACATCCCGCTCGGCGGAAATCGGCACGGAACGAACCGCACTTACGCGAACCTAATCGTGACGATGTTGCTTGGCGGTTTGTGGCACGGCGCGTCGTTGAATTTTGTCATCTGGGGCGGGATGCACGGCGGCATGCTTGCATTTGAGCGCAGCCAGGGCCGCGAAAGTTTCTATCGCAATCTGCCACGGCCGTTTCGCGTCGCCTTGACGTTCGCAATCGTTTTGATGGCCTGGGTTTTTTTCCGCGCCTCAAATCTGCATCGCGCCTTTGCTTATCTCGGAAGCATGTTCGCGCTTGGCCACGCCGAGCCGAGCGCGCATTTGATCGGCGGGATTCTTTACAAACCGTACTATCTCCTGTCGTTCGCGATCGCCGCAGTCGTGGTCTGGTTCGGAAAACAAACGTGGGACTGGACGCAGCGCATGACTTTGCCGAAGACGGCGGTCTGTTTCGGTCTCGGCTGGCTCGCGCTCGCGGTCATGGCGACGCAGGAATACAACCCTTTCATTTATTTCATTTTCTGAAGTCGTGAACGCGCCATCAAACGAGCCGCCAATTGGAAGCGAGGAACCGCTCAAGCCAAAGCGTTCCTTGCCGAGCTACAGCGACCCAACTCCGGAAACGCATCGCAAGATGTCGCGCGAGGAAGAGGCCGAGCTCGCGCTGAAGAACACCGTCTTCACACCGGGAAGCAATCCCCTGCTCATCGCGCTATTCCTCGTCACGATCGCGTCGGTGCCGGCAATTCAATTGATCGCGAAGCTGCACATCTCGCGGATCGGTCGCCAGGCGCCTGCTCTCGTAATTCCGAGCGCTCCCCCGCCCTCGGCCGAGCCGCTGGCGAGGCGCGGCCCAACCAACATCTGGCGTTTATTCCCGCGCGCAGAAGATCTCAAGGCGAAAGAGAAATCACTCGAGAACGATTCGGTTGCTGCGCAATGGTTGCTCCCGCGCATGCAGTCGGTGCTCACAGGCGATTTGCACGCCGGCAACGAACAGGTTTATCTCGGCCGCGATGGCTGGCTCTTTTATCGCGCCGATGTCGATTACGTAACCGGCCAGCCATTTCTCGATCCAACTCGCATGCAGAAACGTGCGCGCTCAGCCGGCGTGCAGCCCGACGCGATCAAAGCGATTGTCGATTTTCGAGACAAACTCGCTCAGCGCGGAATTGATCTCATTGTTGTGCCCATGCCGGTAAAGCCGTCGATCGACGGCGAAATGCTCGCGACTCGCAGCTCCAACTCACGCGTTTTTGAAAATGAATCGTTCGCGGCGTTCAAAGAACGACTAACCAAGGAAGGGATTCACGTCTTCGATCCGGAAGCGGTCCTGATGCAACACAAACTCGATCAGCCGGCGCCGCTTTATCTAAAAGCGGACACGCACTGGCGTCCTGAAACCATGGAGTTCGTCGCCGAAAGACTCGCGACCACGCTTGAGCTTCCGCCTCCGTCACATCCGATGGCACTTCAGATAACGGAAAAGAAAATCACCGCACTGGGCGACCTCGCACGCATGCTGAAACTTTCGCCCGAGCAAACATCGCAACATCGACAGGAAGTCACGATTCGACAGGTCACTACGGCCAATGGCAGCTGGCGCACGAGTAAAGATGCCGATGTCCTGCTCCTCGGCGACAGCTTCGCGAATATTTTTTCGCTCGAGGGTCTCGGTTGGGGCGAATCTGCCGGCTTCGCCGAACATCTCAGCCGCGCGCTGCATGGCCGGCCGCTCGACTGCATCTTGCGCAACAGCGACGGCGCCTTCGCGACACGCGAAATCCTTTCGCACGATCTCGTGCGCGGGCGCGATCGGCTGGCGGGGAAAAAGTTGGTGGTGTGGGAATTCGCCACGCGCGAGCTCGCTTTCGGCAATTGGAAGTTGCTCGACATGACTTTGCGCTCGCCGGCGCCAGCGCGTTTCTTCACGCCGCAACCGAACCAACAAATTGTCGTCACCGGAACGGTCGATGCCATTTCAACCGTGCCGCGCCCGGGCAGCGCGCCTTACGCCGATCACATCATCGCGCTGCACCTTGTCGATGTTAGCGGTCCGCGGCAGCCCGGCAACGAGCCGGTGCAATGCCTGGTTTATCTCTGGAGCATGCGCAATTATACTCTGACGCCGGCTGCTCATTTGCGTCCCGGCGACCGGATCCGTGTGCGTTTAAGACCGTGGGCAGACGTTCCCGAAAACGAAAAAATCAGCCGGAGCGAGCTTGACGATCCAACGTTGCAACTTGAAGAACCGACATGGGGAGAACTGACAGCACCTTGAACGTTGCACGTGGAATGCTGTCCAAGTTCAAACCAATGCGATTGTCGATCTTAGCTTTAAGTATCCTTTTTGGCGCGATGTCGATCTTCGGTGCGACGCCCGAAGTTGCTCCAACTCCGACGGTCGCTCCGGCCGCGGCGGAGCAAGGGAAAGATGTCGTTCACCAGCTCAATAACGCTTTCGCAAAAGTTTTCGAGGTCGTCGCGCCCAGCGTTGTCATCATCGAGATCTCGAAGAAGAGCGATGAGAGCGAGCGCTCCGCGTTCGACGATTTGTTTTTCCAAGGCCCGCCCGATGAAAATAATCCGCGACGCGGTCCGCGCAGCGCGCAGCCGATCCAGAGCGAAGGCTCAGGGTTCATCGTGCGCCCGGACGGTTACATCTTCACGAATTTCCACGTCGTGGAAGGCGCGGACAAAATTAACGTGAAACTAAAAGATGGCCGCGAGTTCGCCGGGAAAGTTGTCGGCACGGACGAGAAGACCGACATCGCCGTGGTCAAGATCGACGCGAAAGATTTGCCGGTTGTGCAACTGGGCGACAGCGATGCGGTGCGCGTCGGCCAGTTCGCCTTTGCCATCGGCGCGCCGTTCAAGCTCGATTACACTTTCACTTACGGCGTGGTCAGCGGCAAAGGCCGGAGCAAATTGATCTCAACCGGCGGCTACTCAATTTCGGATTTTCTCCAGACCGATGCGTCGATCAACCCGGGCAATAGCGGCGGCCCGCTTTGCGACATCGACGGCAAAGTCATCGGCATGAACACGCTGATCAACGGTTTGAACCGCGGCCTCGGTTTCGCCATCCCGAGCAACATGGCGAAGGAAATCGGCACCGAGCTGATGGCTGGCCACAAGATTGTCCGGCCCTGGCTCGGCATCCGGATTGAGACGCTGGGAGATGACTCGGCGATCCGCGAGCTATTCAAGGGTCTCGATAAAGGGGTCGTCGTCCGCACCATTGAAGCGGACGCGCCCGCTTACAAAAGCGATCTGCGCCCGTTCGACGTCATCACGCATGTCGATGGCGCGGCCGTTACCTCGGATTCGCAGCTCCAGCACGAGATTTTAAAAAAGAAAGTCGGCCAACATGTCGATCTAACGGTCTGGCGCAAAGGCAAGACGATGAAGATTCCCGTGCAAACGGGCGAATTGCCTAACGAAATCGCGCGCGCCTCGAACGTGCCGCTGCAACCCGGTCAACCGAAACAGGAAGAGATGGGCAAGTTCGGCTTGCAGGTGCAGGAGTTAAGCAAAGAAATGGCCGAGCGCTTCAAACTCGGCGTGCGCCAAGGCGTGATTGTGACCGACGTGGCCGACAACAGCATTGCCGCACAACAGGGAATCGAGCGCGAGGATGTCATCACCGAAGTCGACGGCAAAGTGGTCACCGACGCGAAGACATTTCGCGAGGCCCTGAACAAAGCCGACCCCAAGCGCGGCGTGCTTCTCTATCTCGATCGCAAAGGCAGCAAGACGTTCGCCGTGCTCAAAGCCGCCGGCGCTGAACCTGAGAAAGACCAATAAATCGCATCGTTGATTTCGGAGTTCATCGGTTAAGCTTGACGGCGACTTTCTTTACGTCTGCCAAAAATTTAGCGGCGAGCTCAGTCAATTCTCCCATCCAAAGGCCCGCGATCGTTAATCGAGGAAATGTTGAAAGCGTCACGTGACGCAGCCCGGACTTTGGTTTTCGACCCGGTAGCGCGACTGACAGGCCCACGCCGAAACCGAGAGACGTGTAGATGTCGATCAAATCGACGGAGGTGACTTCAATGGCCGGTGGCCAAACCAATCCGAGTTTCTTTAGCCCAGCGTTGAAATGCTTTGTCAGGACCTCAACAGACGGAAACGCGATCAATCGCTCCACTGGCCGACCATCACGGAAGGCCTCCTTAATCGAACGCAACGCTGCCCGCTTCGGCACCACCAGCACCAGGCATAGGGACACGAGACTGCATGACTGAATCGCGATCGCAGGGCGACCCTCGAGTTCGGTGATGGCAAGATCGATTTCCCGCTTCCGAAGCAATTCTTCGGCGGCGGCCTGATTGGCGTCGTGCAATGTGACTCTGAAACTGGGATAACTGCGTTTGTATTTCGCCAGGATTGTCGGCAAATAATCGCGCAGGATTATTGCTGGAGCGGCCAAACGCAGATGTTGTTTCGCATGCCCGCGGACGTGATCCGGCAGCTGCTTCAGTCCCGCGAAAAACACTTCGATCTCGCCAAAAAGCTTTACCCCTGCCGGAGTCAGGCCAAACGGCCGTCGATGAAACAGCTTGGCTCCGAGCGCTTTTTCTAGCTGCGCGATCTGCCCGCTGATAGCGGGCTGCTGAATGCCATAAGACATCTTGCGCGACGCAGCACTAATGCCGCGGTGCTCCACGACGTGATAAAAAAGTTCAAGGTGGTGGATGTTGATGCAGCCGAGCATCGATTAAATCGATGATAAAGCAATAGATTATCGATTAACTCGATATACCCGGCGGATGGTAAAGTTGCGGCATGATCATTTTACTCCTCGCAATCGCCGCCGGATGCGTGGTCGTCGAGAGGCTTTGGCCGGCGGCGGAACTTCCGCGAGTCCGCGCGTGGTGGGCCCGGGTGATATTCGTCAACTCTATCCAGCTCGCAATGGTTGTGCTCGCCGGCGCAACGTGGAATCGCTGGATGGCACACGCGTCGCTCTTCCACGTCAGCGATCGCTTTAACGATCTTGTCGCGGCCGCGATTGCCTACTTCGTCTCAACCTTTGTTTACTATTGGTGGCATCGCTTCCGCCATGAATCGCAACTCTTCTGGCGTCTATGTCATCAGTTGCATCACTCACCGCGGCGGATCGAATTACTGACGAGCTTCTATAAACATCCCGTCGAAATTTTGCTCAATTCGCTCATCAGCAGCGCAATCGTTTACACGATACTCGGGTGCAACATTCACGCTGCCGCCTACTACACCTTCCTGAGCGCGATCGCCGAATACTTCTACCATTGGAACGTCCGGACGCCGCGCTGGGTTGGCCATTTTGTGCAGCGCCCCGAATCGCATCGGGTCCACCATCAACATCGACATCACACGCAAAATTTCGCCGACCTGCCGATTTGGGATTGGCTCTTCGGCACGTTGCACAATCCGCACCAGCCGCCGCGCAAATGCGGCTTCGACGATTGGCGCGAGGATCGATTCGAGGATCTGCTCGCCTTCCGCGACGTGCATGTGCGTTCTCGCGATGACGAGTCCAAGCCGCTTCAATTCTTGCCGACATGCATCGGCTGCCGAAAGCGTTGGGCCTGCGCCGCCGCCAAGCAGGAAGTTTTCTCATGAAGTGGCGAAATCTTGTGGCAGGCGCACTTCTGCTCTTCGGGTTAGCGCAAATGGCCGGCGACCTCACCGGCAACCGCGCGCTGAAAGGCATCGGCGCGGCAACGGCAATCGCTCCCTGTCCGAAAGTGTTTTGCGACATGAACGGAGTCGAACCCTTTGCATCGACTTTTACGATCACAGCGCAAGGGAAAGACACGGTCTCGTTCCCTATCACACCCGAAATCTACGCACGGCTCAAAGGGCCTTACAACCGCCGCAATGTTTACGGCGCCGCTATCGCCGGCGCGCCGCTGCTGCCCAAGGCGATGAGAGAAAGTGTGTTCGATTACGCCTTCGGATCAGACGGGCCCCTTCGCCAGCAACTCAGCCTCACCGAAGACTCGCGCATCATGCTTACCGTCCGAACGAATACGCGCGGTCGGGATAACATATGGACATTCGCATGCGCTCAATGATTTCAATTTCTTCCAAACAGTTCGCCATCTTTCGGCTCGTGTTCGGAATCTATCTCGCCGTCCACTTTGTAACGTTGATTCCGTACGCTGCAGAACTGTTCAGCAATCGCGGCGTGCTCGCCGACGCACGATTAAATTTCACCTTCGGCATTCTGCCGAATCTCCTGGAGCATTACGATTCGCCTGCGTTTGTGACAGGTTTTCTGATTGCCTTGTCGATCTTAGCCGCCGCTTTTGCCTTAGGAGTATTTCGTCGTGCTATCGCAGTTTTGCTTTGGTACGGCTGGGCCTGTTTGTTCGATCGCAACAATCTCATCAACAACCCCTCGATTCCATACGTCGGCATGGTCCTGCTGCTGACTATCCTGGTGCCGCCGGGCGAAACTTTGACGCGAACGCCTAACGAGCGCTCCTGGGAATTCCCGACGATGGTTTATTGGACGGCGTGGATACTAATGGCAGCTGGCTACACCTTTAGCGGTTGGATGAAATTGCACAGCCCGAGTTGGATTGATGGCACTGCGCTTTATCACGTGCTTAATAATCCCCTCGCACGCCCGGGTGTTGCCCGCGATGTCCTCCTCGCTCTGCCGCCCTGGTGTTTGCACCTCGCGACTTGGGGCTCGCTTGGCGCAGAACTGCTTTTTCTTCCACTCAGCCTCTGGCGACAAACAAGAATGCTGATGTGGTGTGCGCTGGTAACGATGAACGTTGCGATTCTGTTCGTGATCAACTTCGCCGATCTAACCATCGGCATGCTGATGATTCATCTCTTCACATTCGATCCCGCGTGGTTTTCAATCCGATTTCACATTCTGCATCGGCGATCACTTTTGCGGATGCGCGCGCAGATAGTCGGCTAGCGGCTGGCCTTCGATATATAACTGTTCGATTGTCGCGTCGCCTTCGCGTACGCGCACGGTGGCGTAAGCATTCTGTTTTCCACGACGGCTATTTTCCAGATAAGCCTTCTCGGCGGCAGGCGCATTTTTCTCTGTCACCCAAAATCGGTCGAACGGGAAATGGACCTGCGAAGATTTGTCGGTCCAATATCCCGCTTCGGCTCTTACGATGTTGTCGCCTGAGAGCGACGTCTCGCTAACGCGATCGATCTGGGCAAAACCATCAGCGTCTTCTTTCAGGCTTACCCAAACGGAACTGTCCGGCGTGATTCGCTGCTGTCTTGCTTCGGCTGGAACTTCTTCAGCCGCGAAGCGAAGCCTGACATACCGGCCGCGAATTGCGTCAATTGGATCCGCCGGAGCAGTTCGGAATTTCCAGACGCGTCCATGTTTCAGTGTTCGTTCGCGCTTCCAAACGACTGACGCAGGCACGCTGAGTTGAACCAGCGCGACGATAATAAAAATAGCGATGCGCAGGGTTTTCATGTGGCTGCTCGCTTCTTAAAGAAAACTATGTTGGCCACGAAAAATCCGACGCCGACAACGATGAAGCCCAATCCTCGCGTCAAAAACGTGAGGTCGCTGTCGAAGAAACGCGCGATCGTAAGCGCGGCGATGATGAGCAGGCCGAAATTCGCCCGGGCCACGCTGTTCGCACGCACCCCGCGCACGAGGAGCTCGATACCGAGAAGAAGCGCGTAAAGATCAAAGATGAGCGCAGCGACGAGTGAATAGGGTGTGTCCTGAGCACGTTGCGTGGCCGGAGCAAGATTAGCGATCAACCAGGCCAGACCTGCCACCAGTGGCAATGCGCCGGCAGCGATGGAAAACGTGATGCGTCGTCGCTTGGCGTAATCCCAAATCAAAATCGCGACCGCGATCGCCGGAAAAAACAGTTGGATCGCGATGGCGATGCCGCGGGCCATTCCCGATACCGCTCGCGATGCGTCCGTTGTCATATGCCACATCGATTCGAAGCTCAGCACGATCGACATAACCCCGATTCCGATTCCCCCGAGCAAAGCGAGCGCAGACAAGCGATTCTCGTCGCGCTGAAAAAATCTGATTCCACAAAGATAGACGGCGGCGAAAAGTCCTGCGTAGGCAAGCCCGCCCAGGTTCGCTCTGGTTGATTCGACCGCAAACTCAAGACCCACGCAGATTGCCGCCAGCAGAAAGATCGACAATGCCGTGACTTCGCGGCTGAAACGATCGCGCCGAAGGTGCAGGACGTAGTAGGGCACTATTGCCAGCAAGAAGAGCCAAAAAAATAAGTGTCCGGGATCGTTGAAAGCCCAAACGCCTCTCGCAAAAAGCCAGACGACGCTTCCAACGATGTAAGCGATCGCGCCAAAGGTGCTCCGAAAAATGTAAATGATGAGAATGCTCAAGATCAGCCAAAGCTGCATGAAATCGGCGAACGAACCCTGGATTTGATAAGTCTGACTGATCAACGCGATCGCCGCCGCCACCGCCGCAACGTCGAAGATGGCGACGCTTTCGCGTGCGGCCTGCGACTCATCGCGTCGCAGCAACACGAACAGGGCGAGGGCCTGGGCCACGATCAGCGGCAGAAAGGCAAGGACCGAGCGGGTCGGACGGCTCAGGTCATCCCAATTGTGCGCGATGATCAGGATGACGCCGGCCGCCACCATGACGGAGCCGACGATTGCGAGCAGAATAAAACCGAGATTGTGCGACTCCGCTTCCTCCGCGGCGTAATGGCGTTCGATTGCAGTCGCGTTATCTGTGCTAATCGCGCCGGTCGCGACTAACTCAGGCAGTTGCGTCCGCAACCACCGAACAGCCCGACGATTCGTCGATCGTGCCACGCTGCAATTCCATCAGAAGCGCGCGGCGCGTAAAGGCAAATTGCGGTTACGTTGGTGGCGGTTAGACGGAAGCGCCTCTGCCCGAGACAAACAGAAGGATGCCGCCAACGATGCAGACGCCGCCGACGATGGGGCCGATGGGAACGGGGTGTTTCTCCTGCGTGTTGATTTCGAGCGGGCCGAGCTTGGCCACATTTTCCTGGGTCGTGTAGTAGGTGTAACCGCCGAAGGCCAACATGACGACGCCAACGACGATGAGAATGATGCCGAGAATTCCGGTTGGTTTCATAAATGCGATTGTCGATCTTACAACGGCCGACGGCCCTGGATTAGATTAATGATCAGCACGACCACGGCGATCACGAGCAGAATATGAATGAATCCGCCCAGCGTGTAAGAGCTGACCAATCCCAGCAGCCAAAGCACGAGTAAAATAACGAAGATAGTCCACAGCATATATTCCCTTTCGATTGAGGTTCTTCCTTGTTTCGTCTGGCGGCGCACAAATGCGCTTATCGGCTGGGAAAATTTTAGTGCATCTTCAGCGACGGCCATAAAATCTGGCGCAGTTTACTTCTCGATCTTGTCCACGATCGCGCGCAAATTCCAGTTCGCCGCCTCGAGCTTCTCGCGTGCGGAGTTGTAATCGGACTCGGTCAATTCCGCGACCAGACGAACGGCGCGATCGCGCAACTTTGTGCTCGAAGCGTGCAAATCGATCATGAAATTGCCGCGCACTTTACCCAGCGCCACCATCGCACCGGTGCTGATGATATTGAGCGCCACTTTGGTCGCCGTCCCCGCCTTTAATCTGGTTGAGCCCGTGAGAATCTCGGGGCCGACCGCGAGACCAATGGCAAGATCGACATCTTTTTTGCCGGGCGCATCCGGGTTGCAGCTAAGCAAAATTGTTTTTGCGTCAAGCGCCTTTGCTTTCGCCAGTGCGGCCAACACGAAAGGTGTGCGTCCGCTCGCCGTCACGCCGATCACGACATCATTCTCTTTGATTCCTCGCTCATCGATAGCCAAAGCGCCGTTGCTCGCTTCATCTTCCGCGCCCTCCACGCTGCGATGCAGCGCGGTCACACCGCCGGCGATGATCCCTTGCACGAGCTCGGGCGGCGCGCCAAACGTGGGCGGAATTTCGCTCGCGTCGAGCACGGCGATCCGTCCACTGCTTCCCGCTCCGACGTAAAATAATCGTCCGCCCTTACGCAGAGATTCCGCCACCAGTTCGACCGCGCGGGCAAGATCGACAATCGCCTTTCGCAGCGCTTCCTGGACGAACTTTTCTTCCGTCACGAAAAGCTCCACCAATTCTTTCGCGCTCATTTTCTCCAAATTTTCCGAGCGCGGATTGCGTTGTTCGGTCAACGCCGCGGCAAGATCGTCGATCTTTGCCGCCGCCGGCTCTGCGCCGACTTTCGGAAATTCGCTCATCTCGGCCGCAAGCCAGGCCGCGCCCAGCTCGGGCGAACGCTCGGCCGCAGCCACGCGCGTGTCCGGCAAAACCTTTTTCAGCCGGCGCTTGAAAGTGTGGGCATAAATCGAATCTCCCTGAAATAGACCGCCGATGAGCACGACCTTCGGCGCGAGTAAACGCAGCCGCGTAGCGACCGACTCGGTGTATTCGCACAGACATCGCGCGCCCTCTTCCAAAATCTCGATGACATGTTTGTCGCCGTTGGCCGCGGCTTCGAACACAACTGGCGCCAGCAGCGCGATCTCCATTTTGTCGGCCGTTTGTGCCCAGCGCACGAGCTCGTCGAGATTGCTCAAGGAAAGTGCGCGCAGAATTTTGGCAGTGAATTGCACTTCGCCGCGGTGCAGATCGTACTCGCGCAAAATTAAGCGCAGCGCCTGGATGACGAGAAAGTAACCGCCGCCGGCATCACCGAGAATGTGTCCCCAGCCGCCGGCCTTCTCGATCTTGCCGTCGCGCCGCCCTGTAACTGAAGAGCCACTGCCAGCATTGACGACGATGCCATCGCCGTGCCCCAACGCCGCCGCGACACCAGAGTCACGATCGTTGCCGACAACGATTTTGGCAGACGGCCAGATCTCGCGGCAAAGACGTGAAAGTGTTTGCTGGTCCTCTCCTGGTCCGCAACCGGCGAGAAAAATTCCCGCGCGATCGATTTGTTTCGGCAGCTGAGACAAGATCGTGCGCAAACGGTCAATCGGCGTCAGACGAAAATTTGACGGCGGAAGTTTTCCCTGATCGAGAATGCGGAATTCGCCGCCGTCGTGTTCAGCCAGGACCCAGGCGGTTTTGGTGCCGCCGCCTTCAACTCCGAGGATTTTCTCGCCGGGTTTCACGACTGGTTATGATTTAACCAAGTTTAACCTAAATTTGAAAGCTTACCCGCCGCCGCCGCCAGAGCCGTCATCCTGAGCGGAGCGAAGGACCTCACTTATGATCGTGGATCACGCAGGAAAAACGTGTGTGCCGCAACCTCCGAATGTGAGGTTCCTCGCTTCGCTCGGAATGACATACTTTGGGTGATTGCCGAGCGTTTTCCCCGTCATATCATGCAACATGGCCGCGGAAGAGAAGCAAGCCGCAAAGCGCATCGCGCAGCTGCGGGAGCAGATCGAGGAGCACAATCGCCGCTATTACGAAGAAGCGGCGCCGACCATCTCCGATCGCGACTACGACCGTATTTACAAGGAACTTGTCGATCTTGAAAGGCGCTTTCCCGCGCTAGCGTCGCCGGATTCGCCCACCCAACGCGTCAGCGGAAAGCCACTGAAGGGCTTTGGCCAAATCACGCATCGCGCGCCGATGCTCAGCCTCGACAACACTTACTCGGAAGAAGAGGTCGCCGATTTTTATGGGCGCATCCAACGGCTTCTGCCGAACGAAAAAATCCCGGTCGTGATCGAGCCGAAAGTGGACGGCGTAGCGGTTTCGCTCCTTTACGAGAATGGGGCTCTTCGTTACGCGGCCACGCGCGGCGACGGCGTAATCGGGGACGACATTACGCAGAACATCAAAACGATTCGTTCTGTTCCGGAGAAATTGCGCGGCAAGGCCCCAAAAGTTTTGGAGGTGCGTGGTGAGGTTTTCATGGACAAGCGTGGCTTCGACAAACTTAACGAAGAGCGGCGAAAAGCGGATTTGCCGCTGTTCGCAAACCCGCGAAACGCTGCGGCCGGATCGCTGAAGCAACTCGATCCGGCGATCGTGGCGACGCGTCCACTTGGCGTCATCTTCTACGGGACCGGCGCGAGCGAAGGAGTGGATGTCGATCTTCACTCGAAGATTTTTCCATTGCTCAAAAAGCTCGGACTCCCGGCAACAGAAAAATGGTGGACCGCTGATTCGGTCGAGGAAATCCTGAAAGCGATTCACGAGCTCGATCGCATCCGGAAGAATTTTCCGTATCAAACCGATGGCGCGGTTGTGAAAGTGGATTCGTTCAAGCAACGCGAGCGGCTCGGGTTCACCGCGAAATCGCCGCGCTGGGCCATCGCCTACAAGTACGAAGCCGAGCGCGTGGAAACCCGCTTGCTCGAGGTCATCATCCAGGTTGGTCGCACTGGAATTCTCACTCCCGTCGCTGTGCTCGAGCCGGTAACGGTGAGCGGGAGCACGGTCGCGCGCGCGACCTTGCATAATGAAGACGAGATCGCGCGCAAAGATATCCGGATTGGCGATACGGTTGTAATCGAAAAGGCCGGCGAAGTGATTCCAGCGGTGGTGCGGGTCAAAACCGAAGCGCGCACCGGCAAGGAAAAGAAGTTTCGTATGCCGACGTCGTGTCCGGTCTGCGGCGGAAAATTAATCAAGGACGAAGGGCAGGTCGCGTTGCGCTGCATCAACAGCCAGTGCCCAGCGCAATTGAAGCGGCGGATCGAGCACTTCGCTTCGCGCGGCGCGATGGACATCGAAGGACTCGGCGAAATGATGGTTGAGCAACTCGTTAGCCGCGAACTCGTCCGCGACATCAGCGACATTTACGCTCTGACCGCCGAGAAGATGTCGATCTTGGAGCGGATGGGCGAGAAAAGCATCGGCAACCTGCTCGAGGCGATCGAGCGCAGTAAAACGCGCCCACTTTGGCGTTTGATTGTCGGCCTTGGAATTTTGCATGTCGGCGTAAGTGCGTCACGGGCGCTGGCCGAACATTTTCGAGGCTTGGACGCGTTAATGGACGCCCCGGTCGACGAATTGCAGAAGATTCCGGATGTGGGCGAAGTCGTAGCGCAAAGCATCCATCAGTTTTTCGAAGAGAAACAGAACCGAAAGATGATCGAGCGGCTTCGGCAACGCGGGGTGCGTCCGCAAGTCGAAGCGCGGAAAGCGCGAGAAAGCGATTCGCCGTTCGCCGGATCGATTTGGGTGCTTACCGGCACGCTGAGCCAACCGCGCGATGAGATTGCGGAAATGATTATCGCGCGTGGTGGAAAAGTTAGCGGCAGCGTGAGTAAGAAAACCAATTACGTGCTCGCTGGTGAAGCAGCGGGCAGCAAGTTAGACAAAGCGAAACAATTTGGCGTCCGCGTCGTCGATGAAGCCGCCTTTCGAAAAATGCTTCAGCGCGCGGCCTAGGGCGTGTGCTCGGGCGTCGATTGCAAATTTAAAGGTATGACGCGATTTGGCGAGATGGGCGACGCGAGCAGCGGAGGCTGTCTGGTATTTGGGCGGAAATCGGCCTGGATGTTGAATGTAAGCTTCTCTCCATCGCGCACGACCGTGATCGGAATCATGTCGCCAGCCGTAATGAAAAACGATGCGTCCAAAACATCCTCGGGCTCGTGCACTTTTACTTTACCGACCTGCAACAAGATATCGCCGGGTCTCATCCCGGAATCAGTCGCCGGAGAGAGGCCGACAATTTCGGCTATCTCCACGTGCGAGTCTTCCACCGGTGTTTTGACATAGGAGACGTTGGCGCCAATCCAGCCGTGTCGTGCTTCACCGAAGCGAACAAAATCGGTCCGGATTTTTTCGGCGGCATTGATTGGCAACGCATAACACGCGGAATTGTTTTCCAGGCTGCTCACGAGCATGCCCACGACTTCGCCCTTGAGATTCAGAAGCGGCGCACCGGCTTCGCCGCGCTGCACCGGCAAATTCACGCGCAATAGTGTGGTCGGAAAGATACGCCCGAGATATTTGCGATCGAACCCAGCGATCATGCCGAAACTGGGCGTCTTCGGCAGATCGAGAGGAAAGCCGATGCTGACAACCGGGGTTGCGACTTCCAGCTGATCCGATTTGCCGAGCGGCAAAGCCGGCGTGGCGAGCTCGACCTTAAGCATGGCGAGACCGCTGCGAACGTCCGCCAAAACCTGGCGCGCCGGATAATCTTTACCGGCAAACTGGACGGTAAAGTTGTCCGCTTCGCCGCCCACGCTGAAAGAGGTGTAAAGCATGCCGGTTGGATCGACAAAAAAGCCGGTCCCGAAAATTTCACTGTGTTCGTCCACCGCACGAATTTTCACTACGGCCTTGGAGGCGCGCTCGAAGACATCCTTAACTTCGCGGCTGATCGAATTGGCTGATTGCTCCTGCGCGTGCGCCAGATTGACGACCGCAATAAAGCTCAAGGCAAAAGCGATTTTGGATACCGCCGCCGACTGGGACCGGAAAAAAAATCCCGGGCTGTCGCTAGAACCGGAAAGCTGTCTCATAACTCACTGGAACGCTATCGAGCACATAGCGCGGCGGCGCGGCAGCCCGGTGAGTGTGGGCGCTTTGATTCGAATTGCCAAGGGGACGGGTGCTCAGAACGCGCGTCGCGACGGGAGAAGCCAAGTTCCATTCGGCGTCGGCACTAATCGGCGCTCTGAACGCGGGCTTGGCATTGGCCGCGAGACTAGCGGGTTCCGGCGTCTGATAAATTTTGATCGAGATCACGGCCGCGCAAATCAGCAACGCGGTTGCGGCGGCGGGATACGAAGTCAGCGCCGGCACATTGAGTCGGAGCATGAAATCATGCGCGCGTTGCAGGCAAATTCGCCAGAGCGGCTCACGCAATAATTCATCGCGCTGCCGGCGGTGAAACTCGTGCAGGAAATTCTCGAAATATCCCGGCGGCGGTTGCTCGTAACGTTTCAGCCGAAGCAGCTTCGCAATTTCGTTATCGTCGAATTGATCCATTTTTAGCCCAGGTTACGTGACAGGATTCTTCCGGAATTCGTCCAGATAGTTCTGCAGCTGCCGATTCGCATAAAAGAGCCGGGATCGTACCGTGCCCTCGGAAACACGCAAGATTTTACTTATCTCGGCATGGGGCATCCCCTGGATATGAAACATTGTTACCACGGCTCTGTGTTCATCAGACAATTTCATCATGGCCTCGTTCAACCTTTTTTGGAGCTCGGAGAGGTCGGCTTCCCTGACCGGACTGCTGCTGGCGGTCACTTCGAGGAACTCCTTGTCGTTCTGAACGCTGGCGTCGACATCATCCAGGCTGAGATGAAAGCGACGGCCGCGCTTCTTGAGGAAGTTGAGGGTCATGTTGACCGCGATGGAGTGGATCCAGGTGTAAAACGACGATTTGCCGCGAAAGCCGCGGATGGCCTTGTAAGCTTTCGAGAAAACATCCTGCAACAGGTCGTTCGTGTCCTCGTGGTTTGAGGTCATGTTGTAGACCAGGCCGTAGAGGCGCGGGGTGTATTTCACCACTAATTGGTCAAAGGCGGCAGCGTCGCCTCCCTGCGTACGCGCCACCAACTGCTGATCTTCATCGGTTCGCGGTTGGTCCATCGCCTTTCGTTTAGACTTAACACGCGTTGGGAGGCCGGACGACAACAAATCCGAAATGCGACGTGGAGCCGGGAGCGCGATGGCGGGATTCATCTTCAACAAACGATGTCGATCTTGTCAGCGCCGGTCGCGCATCGACATGAGCCAGAGCAAATTCCCGATGGCCGCGATGAATGCCGCGACATAAGTGAGAGCCGCTGCGTTTAAAACCTTGTTAACACCGACGGCTTCTGGCCCTGGTTGTACGATTCCCATCTGGTGAAGAATGATTTTTGCGCGCCGCGACGCATCGAATTCCACCGGCAAAGTAATGAACTGGAATATCGCAATGACGATGAAACAATAGATTCCGAGAGTAATCAGCTGAGTGATATGGAAGAAAATTCCGCCGATGAAAATGAACGGCCACAACTGCGATACAAACATCGTCATCGGCACGATAGCCATGCGCAGCTTGAGTGGCGCATACGCCTTGGCGTGTTGAATGGCGTGCCCGGTTTCATGCGCAGCAATGCCGAGCGAGGCCACCGACGGCGTGTTGTAAACGTTGCTCGAAAGGCAAAGCTTTTTTTTCGTTGGATCGTAATGGTCGCCGAGAAAATCGTTCGTCTCGACCACATCGACATCGTGGATCTGGGCCGCTTGCAAAATCTCCCGCGCGCATTCCGCGCCGGTGATATTCGAGCTCGCGCGCACCTTTGACCATTTGCTGAAGGCGCTACTCACCCGAATCTGCGCCCAGAGACCGATGATCAACGGGACGCCGATGTAAAGGAGCCAATGACTGCCAAAACCGTATGGGTAGAACATGCCTGTCTTAAGTGTATCTGTTTAAATTAGACTTTTCCATCCGCTGTTCGTTCATTTCACACAATGCGTTGTCATTCCGAGCGTAGCGAGGAACCTCCCATAACAAAAAAGTCACACAAATCACGGGAATGGTCCGTCCGCAGTAGAACACAAGCACGAGCGGGCGAGGTCCTTCGCGTCCGCTCAGGATGACAGCGCGTTCAGATTTCCAATTGCTTCGGAAAACGAGACAATTTCCAGTGCCCGTCCTTGGTCACGACGACCACGTCTTCGTGGCGAACGCCTCCCAAGCCCGGATAATACAGCCCCGGCTCGACCGTGAGGACTTGTCGATCTTTCAATATCACCTTCTGCAGGCGCGGGTATTCATGAATCTCGAGCCCTAGTCCGTGTCCGGTGCCGTGGAAAAACCCAACCTGCCGGCCTTTGCGCACTTCCGTGCGGTAACCGCGTTTCGTAAAGAAATCCTGAATGGCCTTGTGAATCTCGGCGCCATCCACGCCGGCCTTGATTCTCTTTAAGGCCAGCGCCTGGCCGGCTTTGACCGTCTCCCAGAGTTGGCGCTGCGTTTCCCGAGCCCGTCCTCGCACGACCGTGCGCGTCAAGTCGCCGAAATACCCGGTCTTCGCGTCGCGCGGAAACACATCCAGGATGATCAAGGAGTTCGCTGCGAGCGGACCAAACCCGCGCTCATGCGGATCGCACGCTTGATCGCCGCCGGCCACGATCGTGCCGTTTGGATTTCCACCGGCGCGCAAAATCGCGGAGTCGATCTCCGCGCGCAGAATTTCCGAAGTCAGTCGTTTCCCAGACCAGCGCAGTCTGTTTCCCTTTCCGATCTTGGACGCTTTCAAGACTTCAATCGCGCGCGCCAATCCCACCTCTGTGATACGCAGAGCACGGCTGACCATTTGAATTTCCTCGTCGGTTTTTGCTTCGCGTTGCGGCCAGAAAAGCCCGTTGGTCGGCTCCAGCCGGATTTTATCTCGACTTAACTTGCGCGCGTAACCGAGCGGAAAATTGTTAGGGACGATTGTGGATCTTACGCCGCGCTTGCGCAGAAAATGTGCGAGCACCTTCTCGTAGGGCGGCGTCTTCTTCGATTTTCCCTGCACTTCGCGCTCCAGTTTGCTGAAAGCGACGAATTCATCCGCGTCCGCTTGCTTGCGACCGCGATCGATTTCCAAATCGCTCAAGACGAGCGTGCGCTTGCCTTTCTGTTGCAGAAAAATGAATGGGTCGGGCGCCCAAAACTTTGTCGCGTAAAGCATGTTCGCATCCTGGTCGCTGGCTGCGACGATCAATCGTGTTTCGTTCTTCTTTTTGCTCATATCGATTGGTCTTCTTTACGCCTTGGGCTGTTGTAGGGCAACCGCATCGGTTGCCACGCGGCAGGAGCGCCTGCCCTACAAAACAAAATCAGCTTCGCCGAACTTCCAGTTGCCGCCGCAGGATCCAGTGCAGGAAACCGAGCAGGCCCACGGCCGACCCAATCAAGACCAGCGTGTTAAAAACGAAGACGTTGACCTTTATTCCGAGATAACTTTTCTCGGCGCCAAAGAAAACATTCGGCCGGCCGCCGCGGCGATAATCGGTCTGCTCCATCTCCGCGTTGGAAATCAGATCGGAAACTTTTTGGTTCACATACAGTTGCTCAGCCGTGACCGGACCGACCGCGTCCTTGAACTGCGCGCGATTGAATGGCCGTTTGCGATCGAGAATCTGGTCGATCAAGCGTAAATAATGGTCCAGCTCCGAGGAAGATTTCGCTTCCAATCCCGAAAGGACCGCCAGGGTTTCTTTCAGTTCGTCAAGCCGCTTACTTTCGACCGCGTCCGGTTTCTTCTTCGCGACAATGCGGTCGATCTCGCGCTGGGCGCGGTCCTGCCGCCGCGTCAACGGATTGAGTTTGGCCTGCGCGACAACCAGCTCTTCATACGACCAGCGCATGGCGATGAACTGGCAGACGAATGGAACCTGCAGCTTGCTGTCCATTTTCTTGGTGTGGTCTTTGGTCGGATGCTCCTTGAACCAGTGGGTTAGCGCGTAGACCAGCGCCAGGTTGCGATTCATGTCCTCATATTTAATGAGCGCGCCGCCCATGATGATCTGCGGAATAAGGACGAGCGGAACGATGTTGGCTGCCGTTTTTGGATCGGCCACGAGTGAGGAAATGACCAAACCCAGTGCAATCCCACCCATCGCGGTCATGAACACGATCCCGAGATCAACCCAAAACAATCCGCGGATTTGCAGGACGTAATTGCCGATCAAAACAAAGAGGACGCATTGAATCAGCGCGAAAATCCCGAGCGTCAGCGTTTTCGAAATCACGTAATACGGCAGGCGCACATTCAGATTGCGTTCGCGTTGCAGGACGACGCGGTCGCGAATGATGTCGTCGGCGCTGTTGGTCAGGCCGAGGAACATCGCGACGATGAGACTGAGAAACAAAAACGTCGGGATATGATAGGCGGAGGCGAAATCATATTGGCCGCTGTCGGAATAACGCAGAATCGTCGCGATCAGTAGCGCGAGCACGGGCGCGACACCCAAAGTGATAATGACATTAGCCTTGTTGCGCAGCTTGCTGATGAACGAGCGCCGCAACAGTGTGCGGAACTGCGTCCATTCGTCGTGCCAGCGGATCGGCATGCGCTTACGTTGCGACGGCACGCTCGGCAATCGCGTCGCCGGTTCTTTGCGCAGCGAAACTTGTTTGACGTCCTGGATCAAACGGAACGCCTCATATTTATCGCGCCAGAATTCCGGCGAATAACGGCGCGCGGCCACGAGCTGACCGCGACTGTTCTCCTCGTAGATAATGTCGCCGCTCAAATCGCGCAGCGGCGTTTCCAGGACATCGAAAATAAATTCCGGCCGCGTCGTTCCGCAGGAGGGACAGGCCCCCAGCTCGGCGCCGAATTGATGCTGATGTTCGGCTTCGGCGAAATAGCGCAGCATATCGGAGGGCGTGCCGAAAAAGACGAGCCGGCCGCCTTTATCGAGCAGGATCGCCTTGTGAAACATTTGGAAAAGTTTCGAGCTCGGCTGGTGGATGGTGACGATGATGATTTTGTTGTGCGCCATACTCCGAATGATCTCGAGGACGTGCTCGGAGTCTTTTGAGGAAAGGCCGGAGGTAGGCTCGTCGAACAGATAAACGTCCGACATGCCGATCATATCGAGGCCGATGTTGAGACGTTTGCGCTCGCCGCCGCTCAGCGTCTTCTTGACCGCGCTGCCGACGACAGCGTCGCGGCGTTCGCCCAGTCCAAGCTCGATCAGCTTGCCTTCCAAGCGACGCGTCCGGTCGCGTCGCGACAGGTGCGGCGAACGAATGGCCGCAGCAAAGAGTAAGTTCTCGCCAATGGTAAGATGTTCGTCGAACGCGTCCTCCTGCGGGACGTAACTGATGTAGCGTTTGAGAGCGTCCAGGTTCGGGTAAAGCGATTGCCCATTGAGAAACACTTGCCCGCTCGTGGGCTGCAGCTGTCCCGCCAAGACTTTGAGCAGCGTGCTTTTTCCCGAACCGCTCGCGCCCATCACACAGACCAGTTCGCCGCGCGTGATCGGAAACGAAATGCCTTCCAATCCCATCTCACCGCCGCTGAAACGATGCGTCACTTCGCTGACCTCGAGGTTGCGAATGATGTTGCGCTCTTCCTCGATGATTCGCTCCGCGAAGTTGCATCGCAGAAATTGCCCGATGTCGATCCGAATGGTGTCGCCATCTTTCAGCGGTGCCGATGTGCGCACCGATGTCTCGCCCACGATGATGGGCCGGTCGGCTTCGATCACTTCGAGCTGACCAACGCGCTTATCGTAATCGCAAAAAATCTTCAGCAACACGTCGCCGCTTGTCCCCGGCGAAAGCAGAATGTCGTCGGCCTCGAGCAAGCTCGGATTGTTTGAGACGAGATATTCCGACTTCGACGCCTTTAATTGAAAGCGGCCGCCCAATGCGCGCGCGCGACGGCGCAGGTCGCTCAAGTCGAGCTCGCTGTCGTTATGGAAAATGATTTTGTCTTCGAGCGTCGCCTCAATCTGCGTGCCCGATTTTAATTTTGTGCCGCTGAGGACGGCATCGACATCGCGCAGCGCTTTCACTCGCACTTTAAGTCCGAACGTAATTTCAAGCGCGCTCTCGCGTGTCCGTGCTCGCTCCAATCCCACTTCGTCCGAGTCTTTGTTCACGCGCACGAAGATTTGCGGCATCGAAACGTTCTTCTTCGCGTTGAAATAAGTGGCGAGGTCCTGATAAGTGAGCACCTGATCGCCGACCAGGATGCGCTGGCCCGGGTAAATCCGGCAAAATCCACCGCGCACGAGCGGTCGGCCGCGAACTGAAACGTTCTGGCCGCTGTAGTTCTTGAGCAGGATCAAATCGTGATAGCGAAACGCGAGCAGCCGATCGTTGCCGTTGAGATTTCTCAGGGTCACATCGGCTTTGCCGTTCGTGCCGAAGGAAAGCGATTCGAGCGGAGAAGCGCCGCGCTGATAAATCGAGGGATCGGAATCTTCCGAAGCGTTGAGTTGGTAGACAATGTCGATCGCCTGCGCCGCCATGCCGAGCTGCGACATGAAGGAATAAAACGCGACCACCTGCTCCTGCTTCAGCCCCGCCTGCGAAATGAGATCGTAGAGCTGGACGCCGAGCATGATCTTACGCTCCGTGCTCAACTGCGTGCTGAGCTTTTGCGCCATGGCCGAGAGGTCCTGCTGCTCGTAAAGCGCTTGCCGGAAAAGTTGACGCAGCTCCGAGTAAACCGTTTCTGGATAATCGTATCGCAGAAAGCCAAGGCTCGAGTCGATTTCCTCCTCCAGCAGCACACCGTCGGCTTTCGAAAAGCTGGCCAGCACCTGAATCAGCAACGGCAGCAGGTTGGGCCCTTCCGAAACGCTGCGCGGCTTGCGCATGGCACGACGCATCCAGCGCCGTCCCTTCCGCTGCATGCGATAAGCGAATGGGGTGACCTTCTGAACGGCGCGGTCGATCTTGTCCGCGACTGATGTGACTAATTCCGTCATTACGATGTTCGAGTCGAAAGTTTACTTCAACGATTGAACTCTTCAACGCCCCACCATGTCGATCTTATGACTTTGAGAGCGGAATGGCTCCTGCTCTTTGCATTGAAAAATCTTCATGTTAGCCTGTTTTTGCTCGTAAGAGCATTTTCGTCACCATGTCTCAACCAGATCGTAACTCCCAAAAAGAGAACAAATCGCGCGGGAACGAGCCCAATTTCAATTGGCGCGGCGTTATCCTGATCGCGATCGCTTTTTCTTTGATCGCCCTCGCCGTCATGTTCCGCGGCGGCGCCTATAGCAACGTCGAGGAAGTCCCCTACAACCGCTTCCTCGAGCTGCTCGAGAACAAACAGATCGTCACCGACAGCAACCATCCGCTCAAACTGGTCGTGGAAGAAGGCCGGCCTACCCAGACTTTGAAGGGCAATTACGTCAAACAAGCCGCCGGCCCGGCGCAGACTCAGCCGATCCCGTTCAAAACGACGATCTATTTAAATTTCACGAACAACCTCCAGGAGAAACTCTCGGCTGCTGGGATTCAACCGGCCATCGTCAGTGATTCGAACTTAATCGCGCAAACGTTGATGGGCTTTGCGCCGATCGCGCTCTTCCTGCTCATTTTGTATTTCCTGTTTCGCCAGCAAATCCGGATGGCCGGTAAAGGCGCGCTCAACTTTGGCAAATCGAAGGCGCGCATGCTCGCGCGTGACAAAAACAAAATCACGTTCCGCGACGTCGCTGGGGTTGAAGAAGCGAAGGATGAAGTGCAGGAGCTGGTCGAGTTTCTGCGCGATCCGAAAAAATTTCAGAAACTCGGCGGGCGTATTCCCAAAGGCGTGTTGCTCGTCGGTCCTCCGGGAACAGGCAAGACGTTGCTCGCTCGCGCTATTGCTGGCGAAGCCGATGTTCCGTTCTTCTCGATCAGCGGGTCCGACTTTGTCGAAATGTTTGTCGGCGTCGGCGCCAGCCGCGTGCGCGACATGTTCGAGCAGGGCAAGAAATCCGCGCCTTGCATCATTTTCATCGACGAGATCGACGCGGTCGGCCGTCATCGCGGTCACGGCGTCGGTGGCGGACACGATGAGCGCGAGCAAACACTCAATGCCCTGCTCGTCGAGATGGACGGCTTCGACACCCAAGAAGGCGTCATCATCATCGCGGCGACAAACCGCCCCGACGTTCTCGATCCGGCCTTGTTGCGCCCCGGACGTTTCGATCGACAAATCACCGTCAATCTTCCCGACGTGAAAGGCCGCGAAGAAATTCTGCGCGTGCATTCCAAGAAGGTGAAGCTGGCGGAAGGCGTTAATCTGGACACAGTCGCGCGCGGCACGCCCGGTTATTCCGGCGCCGAGCTAGCCAACGTCATCAACGAAGCGGCGTTGCTCGCGGCCCGCCGCGGATTAAAAGGAATCACGCTCGCGGAATTGGAAGAAGCCCGCGACAAAGTCCGCTGGGGCAAGGAACGGCGCAGCTTGTCGATGAGCGAGAAGGAGAAAACAAACACCGCTTATCACGAAGCCGGTCACGCCTTGTTGCTCGAACTTTTGCCGCACACTGAACCGCTGCACAAAGTCACGATTATCCCGCGCGGACCGTCGCTTGGATCGACAATGTGGTTGCCGGAAGAAGACAAATACACCAATCGCAAGAACGAATTGCTCGCCAGTCTCACCGTGAAAATGGGCGGCCGCGTCGCCGAAGAAATTGCCTTTGGCGATGTCACCAACGGCGCCGCCGGCGACATCAAGATGGCTACGGCGATGGCGCGCAAGATGGTTTGCGAATGGGGCATGAGCGAAAAACTCGGCATGGTCGAGTACGGCGAGCACGAAGATTACGTTTTTCTCGGCCGCGACATCTCTCGCGCGCGCGATTACAGCGACGCCACTGCGCAGGAGATCGATCACGAAGTGCGCCGGCTGCTCGATGACGCCTATCAAACGGCGAAAGACACTTTGGTCGCGCACCGCAGCACGCTCGATGTCATTGCGAAAGCGTTGCTCGAGTACGAAACCCTCGACGGCGTGCAGATAAAGGAAATCGTGCAGCATGGCCGGCTGATCAATCCGCCGCCGGCCATCAGCCCGCCGCCCAGTCAAAAGATGCCGCCCGAAAAACCGCCGAAACAAGTTATTGCTCCCGACATCGCGCCACCTCTTCCGGGTGCCCTCGACGGCGCGCCGGCGTAACGTAAGGTCGTCTTAGACGAAACTCTTTCGTCTATTCTCGTTCGCCCCATGGATCACCGGCTTGCATTAGTCCTTTGCATTGTCTGCGGGACCTTTGGCGGTGCGATCCTTCTCGCATTCATGGCAGCGTTCTCGCAGTTCAGCATCCTGGGACGAAGCATTCAGATAGCGCGGGAGCGGAAGAAAGATTTTCTCTGGTGGTATTTCTTTTCTGGCTTTGTGGCGGCTTGGCAGATCTGGAAAGAGACGAAAGGCTTCCGTTGGCTGCTCCCCGTAGGAGCGATCTCCTGCTTTCTCTCGTACGCGATTTATCATGTTTATCTTGCGCGGGTCTAACCGCAAGCGCTGCAGCCAACACAAGAAAGCGTGAAGGATAAAAGACGAAACATGAGCCTTGAACAACGCGTCTTCGATCAGATTACGAAAGAGTTTTCCGAAGGGGAACAGGCGTCAGTAATTGAAATTCTCGGCGGTTACGCCGGGCCGGAAAGCGGACGAGTGACGCGGGATATTCTGAAGTTAAGCAAGGGCAACCTCGAAAACGTCCGGCGCTTTGTGAAAGCCGCGCAGATTGATTATCGGGACATTCTTTATTGGGCCGAATATTACGAGAACGACCCGATGTTGCGGGCGTGATCCCAAGCAGTTGGTCGAAGAGATCCTCGCCAAGTGGGGCGAGAAGAAATCGTAACGATTATTTCGGCGACCGGGAATTGGCGTGCGTTTTGACTTCGTGTCGTTGCTTGTCCACGACCCGGCGCAACTCCCGCTCCATCGTCTTGAAGGCGTCGTGGATGACTTTGGTGACCGGCTCGTGCGCGCCGTTGTCCATCTGTTTTTCCTCAGCCACCAGCTCGTGTCGCGGCGCAACCGTCACATCGATGCGGCAGCGATAGGGATTTCCTTTTTGATGGGTGTGATTGGTTTGTTCGATCGCGACGTCGCAACGGTTGATGTGATCGCAAAATCTTTCGAGCCGCGCCGCGTACTCGAGAACGAGATTGTCGATGTTGTCGGATTTTGCCAAACCGCGATAGGTGATTTTGACGGGCAGTTGCATAGATGGTTGGACAAACCTTAAGCCCGCATGCTGACGACGCGCGAACTAAAAAACTAGATCGGCTGGAGCGAACGGAAATGCGTGTGCAATTTCGCCGGCTCGATTTTGACCAAGTCGGATTTGACGTGCTCGACGATACGATCGCGCACTCGCACCGGTAAAAGATCGACAATCGCCTTGTGGATGTCGGGCGCAGCGGCGAACGACCAGCCTTGCACGCCGTCGCTGTTCACGATCTTCACGATTTGATCGGCCAGTTGTTTGTAAATGCGCCGATCGGTTTCGTTTTCCAGTTTGGTCTCCGCGATGGAGGCGCCGGGGTGGGCACCAGCGCCATCGGCCGAATATCTTCCGGCGAAATCGGTGACCTTGTCCACGAGCTTTCCATGCGCGTCGGTAATGTTGAACGCCTGGACGAGTTGCAAACTGGGCCCGCGCGTCGGCGTCTCGTTTACTTTGTAGGCTTTCAGACTTCCGCGGTCCGTGACAATGATGAGAGAGCTTGGTGTCATAAGCTGATGACCGACTAGGCGCACGAAAACGCGCTCATCACTTCTATAATGAATTCGCTCGCCGCGGCAAGGTCGCGCGGAAAAAGAATTCTCTCACACGGAGGCCACTAAGGTCACAACGGTTCACAACGAGGAGAAAGTGAAGGAAGGATTTTTTGGCTTTGTGTCCTTTGTGCCCGTCGTGTGAGATCTTCTGCTACGGTTTTTTTCCTCCGGCACGTTCTTCCTCGGCCGTGACGGCGGGAAATTCGAAATGGCGCTTCTTCCACGATTCCGCGCGCGCCTTCACCGACTCGCCCGCGCTCAACTTCAACAAACAGGCCGAGCGATCGGCAAGATCGACATCGTCACCGGAGGCAAACTTTTTCTTTTTCACCAGGAAACCGTCTTCGTTCGTCGTATCGAGAATCAGCTCCCACTCGAGCTGTTCTTCACCGGGCAGGACAAAAGGGATCGGTTCGAAGTGCGCGTTGATCAAAAATAAAAACGTATCGTCGCGAATCGGCTCGCCTTCGAAAGTCACGACGTCGGCGGTGTCGCCGCTCAAGAGCATCCCGAGACAACGCACAAACGGCGACGCCCATTCTTCTTCGCTCATCTCATTGCCGCCCGGGTTGAACCACATCACGTCTTTGGTCTCGCTCCCGCGGATGCGCCGGCCCTGGAAAAATTTCGGACGCCGAAAAACGGGATGATCTTTGCGTAACTGGATCAATTTTTTGGTGAACTCGAGCAAACGGTTTTGCTCGTCGTTACGCTGCCAGGTAAACCAACTGATCTCGTTGTCCTGGCAATAGGCGTTGTTGTTCCCATTTTGCGTGCGCGCGAATTCATCGCCGCCGCACAACATCGGCACACCCTGCGACAGAAAGAGCGTCATCAAAAAATTCCGACGTTGTTTGCGGCGCAGCGCGTTGACCTTCGGATCGTCCGTCAAACCCTCGACGCCGCAATTCCACGATTGGTTGTTCTTCTCGCCGTCCTGGTTGTTCTCGCCGTTGGCTTCGTTGTGTTTCTCGTTGTAGGTGACGAGATCGTTCAGGGTGAAGCCATCGTGGACGGTGACGAAATTGACGCTGTCGAAAGGCCGCCGCCCATCATGCTGATATAAGTCCGGACTGCCGGTGAGCCGGTAGGCAACTTCACCGACCTTGCCCTCGTCGCCTTTCCAATAACTGCGCATGGCATCGCGATACTTCCCGTTCCACTCCGCCCATGGCGTGGGAAAATTCCCGACCTGATAACCGCCATCACCCACGTCCCACGCTTCAGCGATTAATTTTACCTGCGAGAGCACCGGGTCCTGCCGGATGACTTTGAAGAAGGCGTGGAATTTGTTGAAGCCGGTGCCATCTCGCGCCAGCGCCGGCGCGAGATCGAAACGAAAACCATCGACATGCATCTCGCTCACCCAATAGCGCAGACTATCCATCACCATCTGCAACGTGCGCGGGTGCAACGTGTCGAGCGTGTTTCCGGTGCCGGTGTAATCGAGATAGAAACGCGGCTTCTCGGCGAGCAATCGATAGTAGGCCGGATTATCGATGCCGCGAAAACAGAGCGTCGGTCCGAGATGATTTCCTTCCGCGGTGTGATTGTAAACGACGTCGAGAATCACTTCGATACCGGCGGCGTGAAGATTGCGCACCATCGATTTGAACTCGGAAACCTGTTGGCCGAATTGCCCGCTGCTCGAATACTCACCATGCGGTGCGAAGAAACCGATCGTGCTGTAACCCCAGTAATTCTTCAGGCCGCGATCGATCAACCCTTTGTCGTCGACGTGCGCGTGCACCGGCAGTAGTTCAACCGCCGTCACGCCGAGGTTCTTCAAATAATCGATCGTCGCCGCGCTACCGAGTCCGGCATACGTGCCGCGCAAATTCTCCGGCACACCCGGATGCAATTTCGTGAATCCTTTCACGTGCACTTCGTAGATCACCGATTCGGCCAGCGGAATCCGCGGCGATCTGTCATTCCCCCAATCAAACGCAAGATCGACAACCACCGATTTCGGCATGCCCCAGGCATCGTCGCGAAAATCCCGGGAAAGATCTTCCGCCGGATCGCCGACGACATAGCCGTACATTTCGTCCGCCCAGTTCACATCGCCCACCATTGCTTTCGCGTAGGGATCGAGCAGAAGCTTCGAGCTGTTGAAGCGCAGGCCGCGCTCCGGATCGTAGGGACCGGAAACACGATAACCGTAAAGCTGCCCCGGCCGCGCATCGGGCAAAAACACATGCCAGACCTGGTCGGTCTGCTCGGTCATCGGGATGCGAATGTTTTCCTGGCGCGCGTCGATGTTCTCGAACAGGCAAAGATCGACACTAGTGGCCAAGTCCGAGAAGAGAGAAAAATTCACGCCGTTGCCGAGCCAGGTCGCGCCGAGCGGATATGGATAGCCCAGCCAAATCTTTACCGGAGTCATGGATGACGAGTCTTATCGGTTACGCAACGGCAGTCTGCAACGGGCGAAAAGCGACAAGCTTGAAAGATTCGCGCCTCAAGTTCGTATATTAATCCTGTGGTTTGGAAAATCGTTCTCTTGTTCGTCGCAACGTTGGCAATCGGAGTTCTTGTTTACTCGCATCACAATTGGAACCCGTTGCCCGCCGCTACGATCATCGACCGAATTGTCGTCGAAAAGTCCGCGAGAAAATTGTCGATCTTCCGTGAGGGCAAACCGCTCAAGAGTTATCGCGTCGCATTAGGACGCAATCCGCTCGGACCGAAGCAACAGGAAGGCGACATGAAAACGCCGGAAGGAATTTATCAGATCGATTATCGCAACCCGCACAGCGATTATCACCTCGCGCTGCACATTTCGTATCCGTCGGCTGACGATGTCGCGCGCGCGCTTGAACGCGGCGTGCCGGCGGGGTTCGACATCATGATTCACGGACTTCCGAATGGTCGCGGCTGGATCGGCGCTTTCCACCGGCGGAAAGATTGGACGGCCGGTTGCATCGCCCTGACCGACGCAGAAATCGAAGAACTTTGGCGCGTCACGCCTGACGGAACGGTCGTCGAAATTCGACCGTAAAACGCGTCAACATCGAGTCGTTTCATCTTGTCGATGTAGCGCGCAAGATCGACAATGCGGGCATGAAGAGATCATTGCGGATTCTTTCGGTCACAATGTTTGTCAGCTTGCTCTGCGGTTATGTTTCGGCCGGAACGATCCTCGTCGGTGAGCCGCGGCCGGCGATCAGTCCCGATCGCGTAAAAGTTTATTGGGACGCTCCGCGGAAATACGATCGCATCGCCATCATCACCAAAGGCAGCGGTGGCGCGTGGATCTTCTCGGACAGCAACGAAGTCGACTCCGCCATCGCCAGAATCAAAACGGAAGCGGCCAAGCTCGGCGCCAACGGCATCATTCTCACTGCAATTGAAAATCGCTCCGGCGGTGGAGTCGCCATCGGCATCGGTGGATTTGGATTTCCCAGCCGGCATGTCGCCGTCGGCGGCGGGACAACACTCTACGCACCGATCATGCACAAAACGGTGCAAGCCGAAGCCATTTACGTTCGCCATTAGGTAAGCGCGATTTTCAGATGACGTTGCCCAGCCCGCTGGCGCTCGGTGCATTTTACGGCGTCTCCGAAATCGTTCTCGCATTGACGCGGCGCTCGCGTGGCGATTCACGCGATCGACATTCGCTTGCGCTACTCTGGGTCGTGATCGCGATCAGTATTTTTTTGAGCATCTCAGTCGCGGAAAGTCATCACGAAGGAACTTTGCCGCATCGGCGTCTGCTTTACTTCGCCGGTTTGTTTCTGTTTGCCGGCGGAATCATCCTGCGCTGGTATTCGATTGTGCACCTTGGCCGATTCTTCACGGTTGACGTTTCTATCGAGAAGGAACATCGCGTGATCGATACCGGCCCCTATCGTTTTGTTCGCCACCCGTCTTACACCGGTGCATTGATCGCTTTTCTCGGCTTCGGACTTTGCCTCGGCAATTGGTTGTCGATCTTGCTCCTCATGCTGCCGATTAGCGCAGCCTTTCTCTGGCGCATCCGAATCGAAGAGCAGGCGCTGATTGATGCTCTGGGAGAAGATTACTGTGCTTACATGCGCCGGACGTCGAGATTGGTTCCATTCGTTTACTAGATCGTTGCCGATGAAGGAGATTGCACCGCAAGATAATTGGCCGGAGTCGTGGAAAACTTCCCATGCCTACGATCGGCAGGAGATTTATGGCGAGATTTCCAATCGCGGTTATGCCTACGCCTACGAAAACCGCCGTCGCGAAACGTTGCGGCTTTTGACCGAGGTACTGCCGCCGGGCGCGAGCATTCTCGACGTCGCGGCCGCCCAGGGAAATTTTTCGCTCGCGCTTGCCGAAATGGGTTACGACGTGACCTGGAACGATCTGCGCGAGGAATTGATCAAATACGTCTGGCAAAAATATGAGCGTGGCCTGCTCCAATTCGCTCCCGGCAGCGTTTTCGACCTGCAGTTTCCCGATTACTTCGACGCCGTCCTGATGACCGAGATCATCGAGCACGTCGCGCATCCCGATGAGCTCCTCTCCAGAGTCGCCGCATTGGTCAAACCCGGCGGATACATCGTGATGACGACACCCAACGGCGCCTATTTCAAAAATTCGCTGCCGAAGTTTTCCGATTGCGTGGATCCCGGAGTTTACGAAACGGCTCAATTTAAACCTGACGCCGAAGGTCACATTTTCCTGCTTCATCCGGACGAGATCGGCACACTCGCGGGCCGCGCCGGACTTTATGTAGAAGAGAGGAAGCTTTTTACCAATCCGCTCAGCGCCGGCCATATGAAAATGGAGAAACTCCTCCGACTATTGCCGCAGCGTTGGATCGACATGATTGAGAGAGGAACGCGACGGTTTCCACCTGACCTGGCCGAGAAAGCGCTCGTGCAAATGGCGGTGCGGTTTCGCAAACCGGCAACTTGATTCGATATCTTTGTTACAAACCACCCAACGCCCGCATCGCTTTGTCCACGTCGCTCGGCCGAAGAATCATGAGGCCTCGCGCCGACTTCAGGCTCGCTGCCATGTAGGTGTACTCGATATTCACGTCGGCTTTCGATAATCGCTCCGCGATTTGGGCGAGCGTCCCGGGTTCGTTGTCGCTCTCGATCATCAAGACGTCGTTCTCGAGCGCGAGCACGCCGGCTTCACCGAGCAACATCAAAGCCTTTGTCGGATCGCTCACCACCATGCGCACGACGGAATGATCGACCGTGTCCGATGTGGCGAGCGCGTGAACATTGATTTCGGCTTTAGCGAGGGCTTCACACACGCGCGCGAGCGCGCCAGGACGATTGCTAAGAAAGATCGAAAGCTGCGTGGCCGACTCCATCGAGAGTTTGGGATTCATGGCGGCTCAAAGTCGTGCGGTCTCAAAGTTCTGACAACCTAACAAAATTCACACGACTTCGAGCCGATGTCGTATCATTGGCCGCGAACTGACATTGTCGATCTTCACGATGCCAAACGAAATGCCCCCTCGCACCATCGGGTTCTACACCGCCTGCGGAATTGTCATCGCGAACATTATCGGCACCGGCGTTTTCACCAGCCTCGGCTTTCAGCTTCCGCAAATACATTCCGGGTTCGCTCTGATCATGCTCTGGATCGTTGGCGGCATCGCTGCGCTTTGCGGTGCGCTCTGTTACGGAGAATTGGCCGCGGCGCTCCCCCGCTCCGGTGGCGAGTATCATTTTCTTTCTACCATTTATCATCCCGCGCTTGGTTTCATGGCTGGCATTGTTTCCGCGACCGTCGGGTTCGCTGCGCCCATCGCGCTCGCCGCCATGGCTTTCGGGAAATATTTCGCCGGCGTTTTCCACTTCGGGTCGCCGGTTTTTCTTTCCTTCGCCATCGTCTGGATCGTCGCGATTGCTCATTTACGAAATCTTCGCGTCGGCAGCGCTTTCCAAAATATTTGGACGATCGTGAAATTGCTCCTTATCGCCGCGCTCATCATCGCGGGATTGCTGATCGATCCAAAACAGCCGATCACATTTTTGCCGCAGGCCGGAGACACAATGTCGATCTTCGCCGCGCCGTTCGCCATTTCTCTCGTTTACGTGATGTATTCCTACTCCGGTTGGAATGCCGCCGTTTACATCACTGATGAAATCGAGCGCCCGGAAAGAAATGTTCCGCGCGCGCTTTTGGTCGGCACGCTCGTTGTCATCGTTGTTTACACCGCACTGAACGCCGTTTTCCTGCTCGCCGCGCCACGCGACGAGCTAAGCGGACAGCTCGAAGTGGCATTGATCGCCGGCAGACACATCTTCGGCGAAAACGGCGGCCGGGTTGTCGGCGCCGTTATTTGTCTCGGACTTATTTCCACCATCAGCTCGATGATGTGGCTCGGCCCGCGCGTCACGATGTCGATGGGAGAAGATCATTGGCTGTTGCGATTCCTCGGACGCAAGAATGCTTACGGCGTCCCGACCAACGCCGCTCTCGTCCAGTTCGCCATCGTCAACCTCATGTTGCTCACCAAAAGCTTCGAGTTCGTCGTCGTTTACATTGGATTCAGCCTCTTGTTTTGCGCGCTCCTGACTGTTCTCGGCGTGATCGTCTTGCGCTTCACCCGGCCGGAACTTGCCCGGCCATATCGAGTTTGGGCCTACCCGCTGCCGCCAATTATTTTCGCGGCCATTACTCTCTGGATGATCATCTACCTCTTGCACTCGCAGCCAACTCAATCATTGTCCGGCTTGGCCACAATATTTGTTGGATTCGCTCTCTATTATTTAGCTCGAAATCGAACCCGCCCAATCGAATGAAAACCCCTTTTTCACTCTTCATCGCCGCGCTGGCCTTGATCATCTTTACTGTTCCGGCTAGCGCCAAATGGCGGCTGAAACGGCAGGGCGCCGCTGCCCCGCAACCGGAATCGGCCGCGCGCCCCGCACTTCCGCCGGCCAACGACACCGCGCGTTTTCTCGCCGGGATGCCGATCTCACAAAATTCGCCGCTCGCTCCGCTGACCAATACCCCTGCCTGGCAGGAACATTCCGCCTATTTCGAAAAGGCTTTCGCCAAAATGAATACGCGGCAGCTGTCAAAGGTTCATCTCTTTCAGGATGCCTATCTGCCGGAATCAAAAGCGCCCGCGCCGGTGGCCTATTACATGTTTAGCGGTCCGGATTTTCTTTACGTCGATCAATTCTTTCCGAACGCCTCGGTTTACATTCTCTGCGGCAAGGAAGCGATGGGGCCGCCGCCCGATCCATTGCGCATCGGTAATCTCGACGCTGCGTTTCAGAATCTGGAAAACGCGATGAAGTCGATTCTCACCACCAACTATTTCATCACCCAGGAAATGAAGGTGGCATTGAACCAGCAAAACTTGAGCGGGACGGTGCCGATCTTTTACGTTTTCCTCGCGCGCGCCGATAAGACGATCACGAGCGTGACGTTCATCTCCCTCGACTCGAACGGCAATTACCATCAAAGCGCGCCCGGGAGCGGAGGAACACCGGGTGTCCGCATCGATTACACCGACAACCGCTCGGGACGAGCGCAGACGATGTTTTATTTCACGACCGATATCTCCGATGGCGGCATCGGAAACAGTCCCGGCTTCATGAAGTTCTGTAGCCGCTACGGCGTCGGCGTAAGTTTTCTGAAGTCCTCTTCCTACCTGATGTTCGAAGATGGTTTTAGCCGGGTGCGCAACTTCATTCTCGATCACAGCAGCATGATCGTGCAGGACGATTCCGGAATTCCGATAGCGGATTTCAATCGCGGCAAATGGAACCTCCGCTTGTTCGGCGTCTACAACGGTCCGATCGAACTATTCAAACAACATTACCAGCCGCGATTGCGCGATCTCTTCGCCCAAAGCAATCCGCCGCTCCTCGGCATCGCCTTTGGTTATCAGTGGAATTACACGAGGAGCAACTTGATCGTCGCGCAGCGGAATTAATTCCGCGCTTTCAAGGAAGAACGAGCGTTGGCTTTTTGGTTTTGTCGTCGATACGAATGCTGAACTCGGAGTATTTTGCATTGTTCCGCCGATAGTTTACCCACCATAACTTTTCGTCAGGCACATAGTGGACTAGCGGCCGAGCGTACTGACGCAAATCATATCGTGTTCGTGCCTTTGCATCAGCAATTCGTATTGCTTCTGCAGAGCTGAGCTTCGGCTGAATAGCTGTAGTCGCGCAGGCGGCCAAGGCCAAGATCATAACCAAAAAGCGCGTGACCATGTCGGGCTATTCCTGAAATCTGCGAAACCAGGAATAGGGAAAGACATCGCCTGGACAATCTGTTCCCCAACGCGGCGGATTCGCTTCGCGATGTGGTTTCACCACCGGGAAATGATTGCCGATCTTGCCGCAGCGTTGCCGCAGATACCGGATTAGCTCTTCGCAACATTCCAACTGCGCGCGGGTTGGCTGGTCGCGATTGAAATCGCCGACCAGGCAAATGCCGAGCGCGATGTTGTTCAGGTAATCGCTGTGGACATGGCCGCCGTTGATCTGGCGCCGCCAGCGATCGCCCACTTCGATCTGACCGTTCCCGGTCGAGGTGCCGTTGCCGATGACGAAATGATATGCGAGGCCGTTCTGCATGTGGCGCACATGCCGGTGGTAATAATCGAACGCGCGCGCGTTGCCTTGGCGCGTGCCGCTGTTGTGCACGACAATCATCTGCCAGCGCGGATTGCGACGATCGGCCGGGGCGCGATCGATCTCGGCGCGGACCGAAGCAGTGAGGTAACGAAAACCGGCGCCAGTGCGACTCCGTCCGGTGTCGCTGCCGAAAAGGCGCGAGAAAAAACCTCTCGGCTTTTGGTAGCCGTATTTCTCGATCGTTAATTGCTCCGGCTCCTCCACCGGCAGCTGAGATGGAGATGTCGATCTTACGCCCGGAATAGTCCGTCCAAGCGGCGGTGCGGGCGTCGGCGGAGCAGACGGCGTCGCCACGGGAATGGCGCGGGGTAATGACGCAGTTGGTCGCGCGACCGGAGTTTCGGAAGGTTTCGGCGAAGCGTGCTTTTTCGGTGTTGGAGTTTCGTCCGGTTCGGGTGTCGGTTTTTTCTTCGCCTTCGATTTTACTCCTTTCTTCGACTTCGGAGTCGGCTCTTTCTTGGCCGCCGTTTTCTTTTTCGCCGACTTCGGTTTCGCGCTCGGGCTCGGTGATTCTTTTGGTGTCGGCGAACTTTTTTCTACTTGCGGCGTTTCGCTCGGTTTCGGTTTCGGCGAAGTGCTCTTCTTCGCCTTTGCCTCTGGCGATTCTCCTCCTTTCGCGCTTGGACTTGGTGACTGGCTCGGTTTGGGCGAAGCCGTTGGCTCCGGTGTCTCCGTTGGTTTCGCTTTCGGTTTTGGCGAGGCCGCTTTCGCTTTTGCCGTTTTTGATTTCGCTTTCGGTTTTGGCGTCGGCGTCGGGCTGGGCGATTTGGACGGTGAAGGCGAGGCATGCGGTTTCACCGGTTCGGCGCGCCTCACTTCGTCTGTTTGCGCGCGAAGAGCCGCGCCGACGATTGCGCTAAGCGCGAACGCAGTTGCGAGAAAAATCCGGAAGCGCACCACTGCGGCGGAGCGTAACAGAGCCGGCCACGCGTTCAACTCACGAAAGATTTCTGCACGCGAAAAGTTTTCAGATTCGCCAAATCAAGCGGGCTGCGCTATCGGAGCTGCCGGTGGCGGCGTAATCTTGTCTTCGAGTTCGCGCCGGACAATCGCGTTTAACTTTCCACCGAGCAGCACGAGCAGACAGGTCAGATACATCCACGTGAGCAGGACGATCAGCGACGCGAGCGCGAGATAGGTCGGATTGTAGCGGTCGTATCTGGCGACATAAATCTGGAAAAGTTTCGTCACGATGATCCAGCCGATGGAAAAGAAAATCGCGCCCGGCAACGCTTGTCGGACGGTCAGATAATTGTGCGGAGTCAGGAGATACAAAACCAGGGCGAAGCCGGTCAGTGCCAGCGCGGTGAGCGGCAGATTCAACGCCGCCACCCATTCCTGGAGGGGGAAGCTCAACTGCAGATTCACCTCCGCGACGCCGGCCAACGTTTCGCCGAACACGACGGCACTGAAACAAACGAAAATCGCGATGCCGAACCAGAAGAGCATGAAGAACGAGATGATATATTTCGACCACCAGTTCTTCTCTTCGCGGACGCCGGCCGTTTCGCTCAACGCCCGCGAGATCGTCGCGATGAAAACGGTGCCAAAATAAATTCCGGCGACAATTCCGAGGTTAGCCAATATGCCGCTCGACCCGGTCACGACCACACTGGCCACGGCCGAATCGAGAATATCCTGAACTTTCTGATCGGGCGGCAGAAAACTTTTTAGGATGACGAACATGCCATGCAGCTTCGCCGGATCGGTGCCGAACAATCCCAGAAGATGCCAGAGAAACAGCATCACAAATGGAAGGGCCAGCAGCAGTTGGTAGGCGATCTGCGCGGCCATGCCGGGCGTGTTATCAGTGGCTGTTTCCCAAACAAAACGCCGCGTGATTCTCCAGATAAAACGCAGCACCTTCATCGCGCCGAGAGTTTAACTTTGCCCAATCGAAATATCCATTAAACTTCCGACCGCTTCGCCCGGCGCAAGATCGACAACGATATCGTGAAAAAAATTCTGATCCTCACCGCTGGTTACGGCGAGGGTCATAATGCCGCCGCCCGCGGCATTCGCGACGGCCTCGCCCGCGTCGCGCCGAATGCGCAGTTGGAAATGCGCGACATTTTCGCCGAAACCTTCGGCGCGTTCCACCAACTCATTCGCAAATCTTATCTCGGATTGATCAACCACTGGCCGCGCGCCTGGGGCTACGTTTATCGCTGGCTCGATCACAAAAGAGATTTCGAGAGAAATTTCGCGCGCTTTGTCCAGACCAAGAAACGTTTGAAGAACCTGCTCGATTCTTTTCAACCGGACGTTGTCGCGTCCGTCTTTCCCGCTTATCCCTACCTGCTCAATCAAGTTTCGGGACCGAACCGAAGTTACCGAAATGTTGCTGTGGTGACGGATTCGATCACGGTCAATGCAATATGGTACCGCGCCGACGCCGATTATTTTCTAGTTCCGAATGAACTGAGCGCTGATGTCGTACGCGCTGCGGGCATTGCGCTGGAAAAAATCAAGACGTTCGGATTTCCGGTGAACCCGAAATTCGCCGACCTCACGCCAGACCGGCAACTCCCACCCGGAGAAAAACCACGTGTTCTTTACATGATCACTGCGGGAACAGCGAAAGCCCCCGGGCTTGTCAGTAAACTTCTCGATCTGGACATAGCGCTCACGGTGACGGTCGGACGCAATGAAGAACTTCGGCGGGAAATCGAAGTCGCTGCGCGCGATCGGAAGATCGACATCATCGGCTGGAGCGATGAAGTGCCGCGCCTGTTAAGCGAGCACCACTTACTCATCGGCAAGGCCGGCGGCGCGACCGTGCAGGAAACCATCGCGGCCCGTTGCCCCATGATTATCAATCACGTCGTTTCCGGTCAGGAAGAAGGGAATGCGCGGTTGATCGTGGAAACGAATTCCGGCGTCATTGCGCATTCGCCGATCGAAGTCGCGGAACAAGTAGAGCGCGCATTCGCCGACGGCGCGAAACAATGGCGCGAATGGGAAGCGAACATCAGCAAACTCAGTCGGCCCCGCGCCTCGCTCGACACTGCCGAATTCCTATTGTCGATCTAAGACCGGAAAATTTCCTCGCCGGCAATAAATGTCCGGACCACTTCCAGCTCGGGCGAAATGACAACGAGGTCGGCGTCGCCTCCGATTTTGAACTGACCCTTGCTCGTTAGGCCAATTGTGTGCGCGGGCGTGTCGGTCGCCATCGCGACCGCGTCATGCAGCGGGACATTTACTCGCGTGACCATCGTGCGGACGAGATCGATCATGCGCGCAGCGCTTCCCGCCAGCGCGGAGCGATCGGCGAGCAGGCAAACGCCGCTCTCGACAACACATTTATTTCCATAGAGCGAAAACTTCGAGCCTTCGGGCAAACCGGCGCCGGCGGTGGCATCGGTCACCAGACAAATTCCGGGCGCACCTTTGGCGCGGTACAACATTTTCATGAGCGTTGGCGAAACGTGGTGACCATCGGCGATCAACTCACAGACGATTTCACGCTCGCCCAAGGCGAACTCGAGCAGACCAGCGACGCGGTCGATTCCGCGGCGCCGCGAATTCGACATGCAATTGAACGTATGCGTCACGCTGTGCATTCCATGTTCGAACGCTATCCGCGCGTCTTCTTCCCACGCATCGCTATGACCGCCGCTCGGGCCGATATTGTGTTTGCGCAGTTCATCAATCAGCTCGATCGCACCCGGCAATTCCGGAGCGATCGTCATTCGTCTGATCACGTCGCCATGTTCGAGCAACGGCTGATAAGCTTTTGCGGTCGGCTTGCGGATCAGACCAACGCGCTGCGCGCCAGGTCGCGCTTTCGAAATGAAAGGGCCTTCGACATGGACGCCGGCGATTTGCGGAATCGAAGATCGACAATCGCGAACTGCTTTGATGACGGCGACGATCGCTTTGATCGGCGCGGTGGCGGTGGTAAGGAGCAACGACGTCGTGCCGCCGCTGGCGTGATAATCGCAAATTGCGCGGAAGGCGTCGGACGACGCTTCCATGGTGTCGCGTCCGAGCGCGCCGTGAATGTGAAGATCGATAAACCCAGGAGCGAGATAATTCCCGGTAAGATCGACAACTTCATCCTCCGGCGCGCCGTTTGCCTGGCGTAATCCGGCGATTTTGCCTTCGCGCACCACGACCTCCAAACCCTCGCGGATTCCATCCGGGAAAATGCAGCGGGCGTTTCGCAAGATCATCGCTGGGAACACAATTGCGTTTGCGCGCGGCAAAGTCCATTCTCTAGCAGATGGAGTTCGATTACGATGTCGTGATCATTGGGGGCGCATTTTCCGGCGCCGCCACCGGGCTCATGGTCAAGCGCAAGCGGCCGGACGCACGCGTTCTGATCATTGAGAAGACGACGGAGTTCGATCGCAAAGTAGGCGAATCGACCACCGAAGTGAGCAGTTGTTACATGACACGAATTCTCGGACTCACTCAGCATCTGGGTCATCAGCAAATCGGAAAGCAGGGCCTGCGCTTTTGGTTCTGCAAATCGCCCGACCAACGCTTCGAAGACTGCGTCGAAGTCGGAACACGTTATCAATCGCGGCTGCAAACATTTCAGATCGACCGGTCAACGCTTGACCAACACTTGCTCGACCGCGCGGTGGAAGCGGGCTGCGATCTTTGGCGGCCGGCGAAAGTGACCAAGTGCGAATTAAACGGCGCGAGCGGGCAGACGGTGGATGCAGTTGTCGATCTTAGCGATCGCAGCGTCCGCGCACGTTGGGTTGTCGATGCCACGGGCCGCGCGGCGATGCTTGCGCGCAAGCTCGGACATTTTCGCCAGAACACCGAGCACCCAATCAACGCGGTCTGGGCGCGATTCACCGGCGTGAAAGATTGGGACAGCTACGATTGGCGGCAACGCTTTCCCGATTACGCGGTCGCCTGCCGGACGGCGCGCTCCTGGGCGACGAACCATCTCATGGGCCATGGTTGGTGGTGCTGGATCATTCCGCTCCGCGGCGGTGATGTCAGCGCGGGCGTTGTTTACGACAGCCGAATTTTTCAACTGCCAAACGGCGCGAGCATTGGCGAGCGTTTGCAGGCGCACATTCACAGTCATCCGGTCGGCCGCGAAATTTTCGGCAACGCGCGTCCGATTGAGGGGGACATTCACGCCTACTCCGCGTTGCCCTATTGGAGCGAAAAGGTTTGCGACGACGGTTGGGCGGCGGTGGGCGATGCGGCCGGTTTTCTCGACCCGCTTTATAGCCCCGGGCTCGATATGTGTTCCTACACCAGCTATTACGTGGCCGATTTTCTCGCGCGCCATCTCGGCGGCGAGGATGTCGCGTCGAGCCTCCGCCATTACAACGAGCATTATCCGGTGATGTATCGGCAATGGTTCGAAGGCCTCTACAAAGACAAATACTATTACATGGGCGACGCCGAGCTGATGTCGGCTGGACTCTTGATGGACGTGGGCTTGTACTATGCCGGGCTCGTCATTCCCGCTTATAAAAACCCCGAGCGCGCTTTGCTCGAGTTTCCTTTTCAAGGACGGCCGGGCGCGATCGTAGCCGCACTGGTGAAATTTTATGAGCGGCGGCTGGCGACGTTGGGCAAACGTCGCTGGGCGACCGGTTATCATGGAAAAAAGAATATCGGCTGGCGCGAGCTCTACGTTGGATTTTCGCCCGACCCGAGTCTGTGGAAATTGTTGCGCAAAGGCGTGTTCCGCTGGTGGCGCGCCGAACTAACGAATCTCGCGCTGATGTTGCGTTCAAACGCGCGCCCGTCGGCCGCACAGAATTCAGCGGCGACGGCGGAGGCATGCGAGTTTTAGCGAACGCGTCTTCCCCGGCTGGCGTGAGCGAGACGCGCCGATGGAGCGAGCGCCTCGCCGTCCACGGCGTCATCTGGCGACGGGCGATCGACTGGATCATTCTGAACGTGCCGACGTGGCTTCATCCAACGCTGATTTTTATCTCAGCGCTGTTTTTTTTCTTCAAGGCTGCGCCCGCGCGCAGAGCAGTCGTGCAAAATCTAAAGGCGGTTCTTCCCGGCTCATCTCCGTTCGTGAATCAGCTGCGCGCGTTTCGCACGTTCTACAGCTTCGGCTGGATGCTGACCGATGCCGCTGTCCATCGGTTGCTGCGCTCACGATTTGATTACGAGCTCGACGGCGAAAATTTCCTGCGCGATCTCGCCGCCAGCAAAGGCGCGATCGTCCTGACTGCGCACATGGGAAATTACGATCTGGGCGCGGCCATCTTCGCCGAGAAATTTCAGCGCGAGATTCGAATGGTGCGTGCGCCAGAACCGGACCCGGGCGCGGCGCAACATGTCGATCTTGCGCTCGCGCAGTCGAGCGCCGGCGCGGTCAAGGTGGATTACAGCAGCGCCGGCACGGCGCTTTCCTTCGATTTATTGGCAGCGCTGCGCAATGGCGAGATCATCTCGATTCAAGGCGATCGCATCGTCGGCGACGTCGCGCGGGCGGTCGTGTCAATGTTCGGCCGCGACGTTGCGCTACCGAGTGGACCGTTCGTCCTCTCATTCGCAGCCGAGACGCCGATCTATCCGCTCTTCATCGTGCGCAGCGGGTTTCGAAAATACAAAATCATCGCGCGCCAACCGATCGTCGCACAACGCGGCGAAGGCGGACGTGACGGGCAGATCGAAAGCGCCATGCAGCAGTGGTCGCTCGTGCTCGAAAAAACGATCCGGCGCTACTGGCCGCAATGGTACGCCTTCACGCCGATGTTTACGGATTAATCAGCCCGGTATACCAACGCACGAGCGCATCGCCAAAAAACATCCAGATGAGCGCGCCGAAGGCGAGGTAAGGGCCGAACGGAAGTTTGGCCGACCAAACGCGTTTGCCGACCAGGAGTGTGAGCAAACCGACGAGCGACCCGACGAGTGAGCCGGCGAAAATGCTGAACAGGACAGCACGCCAGCCGAGAAACGCGCCGATCGCGGCTAGAAATTTTAAATCCCCACGGCCCATCGCTTCGCGCGGAATCTGAAGTTCATCCACCGTCCCGGAGATCTGGTCTATTTGATCCAGCACGAAAACCTCGTCGCCCACCGCCACGCGATCGTAATGAAAATTGAGCGTGACCGTGTCGTAAGCGCGATTGTCGATCTTCGCTTCCGAGCATTGAAGGATCAGGCGATCGGTTTTGCGCGCGAAATGGTCGCTCCACAAACTTCGTTCTTCGCCGACGACAAAATCGGCATCGTCGTCATGCCTGCTCCAGCGGAACGGCGTTGGCGCATCGAGATGAATCCGTTTTTTGCCGAACGCCATCTTGCCCATCTCCAAAACGATGAGGAGAACGACATAGCCGAGCGCGGCGGCGAGAAATGAGCGCACGACCGCGGCGAGGCGCAAATCGGTGTACATCAATTGTGGGACGGCGAAGCTGGCGATGATTCCCGCGACCGTCCCGCCAATCGTGATCTGGTCGGGAATAATGAAATGTTCGAGATCAATGAACGTCCCAATGATGAGAAGCGAAACGAAAACCCAATAAGCGACGGCGACCGGCGGCGGAAAAGTGCGCCAGACCGCGAGAAAAAGAAGCGCGGTCAGCAATTCGACGCCAAAATAGCGGAACCGGATTTTGCTGCCGCAATTCGCGCAATGTCCGCGCAGGACGAGCCAGCTAATCAACGGCAGATTTTGGTACCACGGAATCGGCTGTTTGCAGTTCGGGCAATACGAACGGCGCGGCTCATTAATCGAAAGATCGAGCGGCAGTCGATAGATGCAGACATTCAGAAAGGAGCCAACGACGGCGCCCAAAATGAAAGCGAACACGCTGAAGAGAGTTTCGTAATTGGCGATGTCCACAATCAGCTCGTTGCAGATGTCGATCTTCGCCGCTCCATGGCCCAGGCAATCCAGATGCAGCTTTCATAGAGCAAACACATCGGCAATCCCATCGCGATCAAGGTTAGAATGTCCGGCGTCGGCGTGATGATGGTGGCCAAAACAAAAATGAGCACGATGGCGTAAGGCCGCGTGCGCGCCATGAATCGGTAGGTGATAAGGCCAAATCTCACCAACGCCAGAACGACCACCGGCAACTCAAAGGCAAGCCCGAAGCCAATGGTGAACCGGGTCGCGAACGAATAGTACTGCTGCACGGTCCAGGTCGGCGTCCACCCGAGCGATTGCGTGTCGCGAAAGAAAAAGAGGATCGTTTTCGGGAGCAGCCAGAAATAGCAAACCAGCACGCCGAGAAGAAAAAGTCCGAAGCTGACGAAAATGGCGGGAAGCAAAAAACGTTTCTCCAGCGCAGTCAGAGCCGGCAAAACGAATTCCGCGATGAAGTAAAGAAGCAGGGGAAAAGAGAGAACGATCCCGGCATAGAAGGCGAGATGAAATGAGATCACGATCGAATCGGTAATGCCGAGGGCGCGGAGCGCGCCGATTTGCGGATCGATCTCGTGCAAAGGCGCCTGCATCACGCGCACGAGGGTCGAGCGAAAGGCAAAGCAACCCGTCATCGCGACGACGAGCGTGATCGCCATCTTGACGATCGTCCAACGCAGGTCCTCGAGATGTTCCAAGAATGGTTTCGACGTTTCGCCTTCCGGCAATTCGCGAAATTTAAAGATGTCCTGCAGGGCCATTAGATCGACATCTAACTTTGTGGATTGAGCGGCAGGAATCCGCGCGCCGCCAGCCGGGCACAGATACTCAATGTGTTGGCATCGCGAATTTCGTTGTCGGCGATCATGCGGCGCAGGTCGGCGCCGCTGAACCCACGGCATTCAAGAATCCCCTCGCCTTCTTCGCGTTTGTGTTCCGCAGACGGTTCGACATAGCGGGCGAGAAAAAAATATCCGTGCTCGTCAGTGAAACCCGGGGAAGAAAAATAGTAGCCGAGCGGCACGAGCTCGCCGTCAGGCGCAAGATCGTGGCCGGTTTCCTCGTGCAGTTCGCGCAAGGCTGTCTCTTTGATTTTTTTCTCGTCCGGCTCACGAGTCTCGTCGATCTGGCCGCCGGGCATTTCCCAAATCGCGGCGCGGATCGGAATGCGTTCCTGTCGCACGAGCAGAAAGTGTCCGTCCGCGGTCATGGGCGCGATAATGACGGCGGCTTTGCGATGGACGGTGGTCCACGTGCGCGGCGCCGAACGAGTGGGCGTCTGCACGATCTCAGTCACAACCTCGAGATTTTCGGAAGTAAAATGCGTTTCGCTCGACTTGATCTCCCAACCATTTTCGTCGCGCACAAGATTGCTTGCTCGCATATCAGCTTTTAAGCGACGCGCGCCAATGTTTGATTTGTGCTTTCACATTTTCCGGCGACGGCGCACCGATACCCTGGCGTTGGGCGAGCGACTTCCGAGCGTTGAGAATTTTTGCAAGATCGACATCGAGGTCTGGAACGGACATCTGATCAAGCGCGATTTTCTTTTCCGCAGCTTGGGCTACGAGTTTTCCAACGATCTCGTGCGCTTCGCGAAAGGGCTTTCCCTTTTTGACGAGATATTCCGCGAGATCGGTCGCAAGAAGATTTACATCGCTGGCCGCGGCTTCCATCCGAGCGCGATTGATTTTCAACTCCGGCAACATCGCGGCAACGACTTGTAGGGCGGCGCGAACCGTGTCGACCGAGTCGAACAGCGCATGTTTATCTTCCTGGAGATCGCGGTTATAAGACGACGGCAGCCCTTTGAGTGTGGTTAAGATCGACATCAGGTTGCCGTAAAGCCGTCCGGTTTTGCCGCGAGTGAGCTCGGCAATGTCCGGATTTTTCTTCTGCGGCATCAGGCTCGAGCCGGTCGCGAAAGCGTCGCCGAATTCGACGAACCCGAACTCCGTCGTGCTCCACAAAATCAAATCTTCGCTCAAGCGCGAAAGGTGCAGACCGATCATCGCGAGACAGAAAAGAAATTCACAGATGAAATCGCGATCGCTCACAGCATCGAGACTGTTTTGACTGACCTGTGAAAAGCCGAGCTCGCGCGCGATCAATTGTCGATCTAACACAATGGTCGACCCGGCGAGCGCACCGGAACCGAGCGGCAAAACATCGACACGCTTTTCGCAATCGCGAAGACGGTCGGCATCGCGCGCAAACGCTTCGATTTGGCCGAGTAAATAATGTGGGAAGAGAATCGGCTGGGCGCGTTGCAGATGGGTGTAGCCCGGCATCATCACATCGACATGTTGTTCCGCGAGGTCGAGCAGGGCGCTTTGCAAAGAGCGAAGGCGCGAAACGATCTCGATAATCTCCGCGCGCACGTAAAGGCGCAGATCGAGCGCGATCTGATCGTTGCGACTGCGCGCGGTGTGGAGCTTGGCGCCAGCCGCACCGATTCCTTTCGTCAGGGCCGATTCGATATTCATGTGCACGTCTTCGAGGGCCGGATCCCATTGGAATTTTCTAGCGTCGATTTCTTTTTCGATAGCGCGCAGTTCATTGTCGATCTTCGCGCGTTCGTCAGCAGAAATAATTCCCGCGGCGGCGAGCGCGGCAACGTGCGCGCGAGAGCCGGCGATGTCGTGCCGATAAAGCCGCCAATCAAAAGAGACTGACTCCGTATAACGCTGCGCGAGTTCGGCAGCGGGCTCTTTGAATCTTCCCTGTCGCATGATCACGCTTCTGATGCGCTCCGCGTCACCGCGACGGAGACATGTTTCGCATCCGGCAGAACGAATTTGCGCAGCTCGAGCTGCACTTTTTGAACCGGAAAGGTCCGCAAAAGATGCGCGGCCAGTTGGGTGGCGGAGGTCTCGATCAATTTGGCGGGATTTCCGCGAAGAAAATCACAGGCAGTGACGGCAATGGCGGAGTAATTGACCGTGGACGTAATGTCGTCCTGCAAATTTTGAAACCCTGCGCTCGGCCAGACCGTGAGCGACAGCGTCAGCCGTTGCGGATTAGCGCGCTCATTTTCGGTGACACCGACCCTCGCGAAAACTTCGAGTTCTTCGATGTGGATCTGATCGGTTACGGAAGTAGACTTGTCCACGCCTTAGCACTGACACGGCACCGAGATTTCGCAAGACAGAGCGCGTGATAATCCGTACGCCAAACCGGCGCCACTCTGGGAGCGACGCCGGCGGAACCTAAAGCAAAAATTGGGACGGGCGACTAGAAGCGGAACTTCAGGTAACCGGTGACTGGCGCTGTCCAGCGATCACCCGAGTCATCGTTGGCCTGTCGGAACGCACGTCGAGGGACGCTAGTAATTCCGAAATTAACGAAGTCTCGAAAATCGCGATCATTTTCGTCCAGAGTTGTTTCGTAATGAACGCCGCCGTTTACACCGATGGCCCAATGACATCCGACGACGAATTCTACGCCTAACAAAGCGGTCCCCGCTCCAGTCCAGGTCTCATTGAAAAAGCCGCCTTTATAAACGAGCAAGTTTGGCGGACCGCCGATGGTGGTCAGATCAGCGCGCGTCTCAATACCAATGCTGTCAACATGACTGGCCCCGCCCGATACCGAAACGTAGGGGCGAATGTGCGATGCCCTGGGCGTGAAATAAAAACGAAAGCCAAGCTCTCCGCCCCAGGCGTTGTAATCTTCAAACGTGCTGCTCAGGGGCAATGGCCCAGATCCATCAACGAACAGCCGGCTACCAGTGGTACGGCCATTGGCGTCGGCGTGAGCGTATCGGAACAGACTGAATACTTCCAAATGCTGCGTTAAAGCGTAACCAATTTCGCCCTGGATTCGCCAAGCGTCGTCGAAAACATTGTTCCAATCGTGCGATTGGATTTCCGCGCGAGAAGCAACCGGAAAGATAAAAATGAACGAGGTAAAATCCTTGTCGAAATTATGCGTGAGATCGGTTCCGCCAAGATCGACATCGATGCCGCCGCCAATGCTAATGTACCAACGCGGGTCGCAGACCGGCGCCACCTCTTCGATGACCGGGTTTTTTCCCTTCGAATAATCGGGCAGCGACTCCGGACCGGCAAAAGTCGTGGTGATAGTTCCCGCACCGAAAAAAAGACAAAGCGCGAGGAAAACGCGGTTAAGACATTTGCTAAGAGTGTCCATAGCGGAGGGCAAGGCTAAGGAGAACGGCGGGGAAGCGTCAACCGCAAATTTCGGGCATTGCTAACCCGGTTCGTCCTTATTTCGGCGCGAGTGAGGCGACGATTTTGTCGAAGCGCGGATCACCGCGCAGGGCATCAAAGCGTGGATGCAAACGCAGTTCGCCGTAGCTCAAATGACCGGGGGTGCGTGCGGCCAATGCTAACTGCTCAAAGGCAAGATCCTTTTGACCGACCCACGCATAGATAAGCGCCAGATTCTGGATCAAGAGCGAACCGCCGATCGAATCTTTTGTTACTGGCAACAATTCGACTGCGCGCCGTCCCTCACGAATGGCATCCTCCTTGTGGCCAAGGAGCGCATCAGCCATTCCGAGAGCACAAAGTGCCTCTGCGTAGTTTGGCTGTTCGCGGATAACTTTGTCCAATTCGTCGCGCGCCGCGGAAAATGCAGTGCGCGCTGCCGCTTTATCGCCTCGCATTTGAGCGACCAAGCCTTCGCACCAGACTCGCGGAAAGGGAATAGTCTCTTGCTGGCACCCGGCGATTCCCGGCAGCGACGATAGCGCGCGACGCGCGCCATCCACGTCGCGCTGGCAGAGCGACAATTGAAGCCAAATCTCAGCGATGTCTCCGATATCGCGCGAATCTTCGGCCAGGACCGTTTTGATTGTCGAAATCCCCGGACGCGGGTCGGCATGCCATAAGAGCTCAATCTGCGCGCGTGAAACACGCGTCGCTGCGTCTTTCGGGATAAGCGCGATGGCGCGGTCCAACGCTTTCTCGGCATCGCCATAACGGCGTAGGAACTCAAAGTTCCTGGCGATTTGTTGAAAGACGGCCGGATTTCTTGGATCGAGCTCAATAGCGTGGTCAAAATTTTTCGTCGATTCATCCCAGCGGCCTTGCCGTCGATCGATATAGCCCGCCAGCGTGAGCGGAAGTGGATCGTTAGGCAAACTTTTCCGTGCAAAATTGAGTTCTACCCGGGCGCGGTCGTAGTCGAGATAACCCCAGTACAAATGTTTGGCGAGAGCGAGATGTGCTTCGCCCGAGTTTGGGCGCAAGCGGGTGAGCAATTGGATCGCCGCGTCGCCCATGGCCAAACGCGCCGGGGTGTGGTCGGCGCCAAGGAAGTAGAGCAGGTCGTGCGCGTGCGCGAGTTGATAATGGGCAAGGGCGAAAGTTGGATCACGTTGCAGAGCCTCATTGAGCAGGCGAACGGCCTCAAAGAGACTCTCATTTTGCGGCGCATTAATGACTGAAGTTTCGATAAGGGTCTTGGCCCGTGTATAAAGATCATAGGCGGCCAGGTCTCGCGTCGGCCGCTCCTCGATCGCCGCTTTCTCTTCGGGCGATAATTTCGACTTGAGCTGAGCGACGATTTTTTCGGAGAGCTCGCTTTCGAGCGCGAAAATGTCGGCCAGATCTCGATCGTAGCTTTCCCCCCAAACGTGAGCGTCCGTCCTGGCATCGATCAACTGGGCGCTAACACGAACGCGATTGCCGGAAGATTGGACGCTGCCTTCCAAAACATGCGATACGCCAAGCTGATTAGCGATCTCGCGGAGATTACGTTGCGGTCCGGTCTTGTACTGCATGACCGATGTGCGACTGATGACTTTGAGATCGGCGACTTTGGCGAGGTCGGTCAGGATTTCATCCTGCATGCCTTCGGTCAGATGAGCGTTTTGTTTTTCGTCGCCAAAGCTCTGGAATGGAAGCACGGCGATGCTTTTTTCAGGCGTAGGAGGATTTATCTCAGAGGGACTCCGAGTTGAGAGCGGATGGCGGAAAAAGATGAAAGCACTGACCGTTAACGCGAAAGCGGAGAGGAACACGGCGGCAAGCATAGCAAATCTCGGCCAGCGCGCCGCATTAATCGGTCGGACCGATGCGGGCGGCTGTTTCCATCTTCGTCCGCGCTTGAATTTCTCGGGCGGGGCGGGATTGCCCAGACCCTCCTTGTAGAGATTAACAATGTGCAGCCTTAGACCATGTTTCACTTCGCACTCGCCGAGGTCATGCAAGTAGGGCTGCCAATGCCGGTAATGCGCCAAATCATCGGCCAGGTGTTTGGATAGGAGAATGTGCCCGGCATCGCCGCAATCGAGCACACGCTGCGCGACATTAATCCCGGCGCCCGCCACATTGGATCGATCGTTGACGTCCGTTACTTGATTGACCGGCCCGCTATGGACCCCCATCCGGACCTTAATTTCAGGATAATTCTGTAACTCCTTGCTGACTTCCAAGGCACATTTCACCGGTTGCTCGGGACTATTGAAAAAGAGCAGCGCCATCCCATCTCCGGTCGGCAACCGGATGAGTTTGCCGCTTGCCTCCGCACTTCGAAAGCACTCGGAATTTCGGACGACTTGATTGAGTTTTTGTAGCAACTCGATCTGTTCGTTGACCAGGAGCCGCGAATAGCCAACGACATCGATAAGCAAAAGGTGAGCGATCTCCAGCTGGAGATCTTGTCCCTGTTCAGGCGATGTGTCCTGCGCGCTCAAGTAGGTCCCGTGCGGCAGTGATTATCCTGATTCTCGAACCACGGGTCGAGACATTATAACACGCACCGACCAAAAGAAGCACGCTCCAAGTCGGTATTCGATCCCGAAGTTACCGCAAGGTTTGCTCTTCACGAACGTTGACGCCTTCGCTTTGTTTGTATCCGAAATCCGGGCCAAACGCAGCCACGTTCAAAACGATCATGATCAGCGCGAAAAGATACATCCCCATCGTCACTCCGATTCCAAGATGCATGGCAATAGCGAGGCACAACCAAGTCCGTCGTGTCCGCTTTGGCCAAATGAAAAGCGGGTAGGCCATTTCTACCAAACAAACGAGCACGCCAGCGACCGGGAAAAAGTATTTCCACCTAACGAGCATGGCCGGATCAATCACGTTGAACGGCGGGCGGAGCAGAGCGCGCCACAGATTCGAACCGTCCCACCATCCACTGCCCAAAGATTTGGCCAGACCGCTGAAAAAATAAATTAAACACAAATGGATCTGCAAGACGCGTCGAAGAAATCCTGATACTTGTCGATCTTTGGGTGGCACTTTTCGTCCTCGCCATCGTCGGTCGAGCGAACACGAGTCTGGCAACGGCGACAACATCAGGTAGAGGAGGCCGATCGTCATAAAGTTGTCCACGCCGTAGGCAACGAGGCCGCCGCTCTTTGCGGCACATAGATGAAGCAACCACGCCACGATGGCTGAAGCGCGCGAGAACAAGCCGACAAGGAGACCAGCGCCGGCGCAGAGTAGGATCCACCAGACCATCGAAAGAATCGTCCATTCGTTCAAACCAATGTGCGACCCGAGCTCGACGAACCAACCAAGCCTGGGAACAAATGGACTTTCGGTCGAAAGAAGTGCTTCCGAAAAGGCGCGCCCATTAAGGCCTACCTCTGTTCCACCAAACAGAAAATTCCAGTCAGCTCTGAGCGATAAAGTGTATAGGACGACCTGCAGTCCGAGGCCGACGCGCAGATAAGTAACCCATAGATCGGGCGCGGTTGGAAATAAGAATGATTCCAGCCGTTCTTTCCACCGCTCCATTTTCGTTTATGGGTTGGGCAACTCCGGAGGCTTTTCGCGACGACTAAAATCGTAGGCATACAAAAATTCGTACGACTCGCGAGCGCCGCGCTCGAATTCCTCGATGCTGGGCAAATCGCGCAATCCAAAAATGGCGCGTATCGTTTCTACATCCGGATGTTCGCGCCAGGCGGCGCGGGCCAGCATTTTGACCAAATACTCGCGCAAAGCATCGACACGGGTGCGTCCTATCTCATCCAACAATGCGGCCAGGCGCAGATCGGCCGCAGGACTATTCCCGCCCGGGAGCTCATACTCGACTTGTCCGTCCGGATAATGCAGCTCGAAGACCAGCTTATAGCTGAGCGGGACATTCGGCGCGAAATATCCATAGCCCCTTTCGATTCCAGCACTGTGCAAGTACGTCAGCAGTACTCGACGAATCGGATTAGACGCTGCCAGATCTTGGGCGAGAGCGGCCGAGGCAATTTTCTCGGCGTTCTTCGAATACTGCTGGAACGGCGCCGGCAGCGTCGTCAATCCGTGCGCGACCAACCAAAGCGTCTCGCGACACGAAATGACGACGATGATTAGGAAATGCAGGAGGCAGCACGCCAAATAGATCCGCTTTCGGCGCACGGCCTCTTTCTGCCTTGAACGCAGTCTTGGACTACGTTTTCTACGGTGCCAGCAGATCCAGAACCGCCTTGATATCGGCCGGGCTCTTAGAGGCAACCTGGATCGTGACGTGAGGTTGAATCAGAGTCAGTCCTCCAGCCTCGATGTCTTTCGCTGTCTCAGACACTGTAACCTTATCCGTCTGTATCTCGAGTTTGGCGGAGGTTCCAGCGCCAGCGGGCAAATACTCGTCCTTGTCTTGGGCCTTGGAGTGCCTCAAATGAACTTTGTTCCCCGTTCCCGCCCCGTATTTACCGTTATTCAACAAGGCCTTAAACGCATCTTCCCCGGCCTTGCTACTATCCTTAAGAGGATGGCGATGCTTTATCTTTAGAACGAATTTTTCCTGCGATTCGGGAGGCATGGGTGGCTCAGTCTCGTTCGGCGCAGGGGTGCTTTGCGCAAAGCCCCTCAAGGTGACCGCCGTTATTACGGCAACTGCAACCAGCCCTACCGTTTTGATAGATCCAGATAGCTTTTTCATGGGTTCCGGTTTGACTGAGAATGGCCGGAATAACAAGCCGAAAGTCGCTCCTTCTTAGAGGGCGGTCGTGGCGAGATGTCGATCTTGCGTACCGACTGGGGGCCAGCAACAACAGATAGTAGGAGGTCGCGGTGGCCTAGTTCGCACAGCGACTTCAAACTAAAGAGCTTTTGAGCAAAAGCGCTATTTAGGAAACTTCGCGTGGCGAATTTCGTAGACCATTAGCGAAGTCTCTGTGTCGAGCGTCGCCATGACAGCATATTCGGATTCCAGGCTCTACCATATTGGTCTTTCCGTCGTGTTGGGTTGCGATCGGCGCCGAGCAGCAAGATTGCGCTTGTGAAATAATCGGCAGATGAACAGGATTACCCCCCGTGAAGCTGGACCCCGCCACCCGGGGCGAGCGCCGCCCGGACCGGTTTTCCACGACGCGCTGGAGCGTCGTTCTCTCGTGCGCAGATGCAGAAAGCGGAAACGAGCTCTCGCGCAAGGCTCTAAGCCAACTTTGCAAAACTTACTGGCGCCCCATCTTCGCTTTTACTTGCCGGCGTGGCTATTCCATTCCCGATGCGCAGGACCTAACACAGGATTTTTTTCTTATGGTTCTTGAGGGCAGTCTTCTTCAGCGCGCCGACCCAGTTCGCGGGCGATTCCGTTCGCTACTGCTCAAGGCCCTGCAAAATTTCTTGATCGACAAAGCGGCCAAGAAACACGCGCGCAAGCGGGGCGGCCACATGCAATTCGTTTCCTGGGACGAATGGATGGCGGAAGCGCCTTCGCAGCTTTCAATTTCGGGGCACGAGGCCGAAAACTGGTCGGCGGAAAAAATTTATGACGTGCGATGGGCGGCGACAGTGGTCGAACACGCCTTGCGTCGGCTAGGCGAAGAATGTGAAAACCGCGGACGGCGTCGCGTGTTCGATGTGCTGAGCAGCTATCTCGCGGCCGACCGTCAAGACGTCTCGTACGCCGGCCTGTCGAAGGCTCTCGGCGTTGCCGAAACTGCGGTCAAGCGTCTCGTGCACCAGATGCGCCGGCGCTATCGCGAACTTCTTCGCGAAGAGGTCGCGCGCACCGTCGAAAAATCGGAAGAGGTTGATGAAGAGCTTCGTTACCTTTGCGCGGCGCTGGCGGCTGCGGCTTAACGCTATGAATGCCGGTATTTCCGATTCACCGCGTATGCCAGGGGAAGTCGCTGCATGCGAAAAATGCGGATCGAAATTCCGTGTCGGTCGTGACCTTTGTTTGAATTGTTTGCTCCACCGCGGTCTCGGAGCCGACACCGAGACGACACAAACGCTGGAAGAGGTCCTCGACGAGGTCGATGTTCGCGATGCCGATTGGCGCCTTGGCAATTACCAGATTTTGGAAGAAATCGGCCGCGGCGGAATGGGCGTCATCTATCGCGCTCGCCAACGACATTCTCGCCGCATTGTGGCGTTGAAACGCGTCCTGAGTTATCACGCCGACTCGCGCGAGACGCTCGCCCGTTTTCGCCGCGAGGCTGAGGCCGCGGCCAGTCTCGATCATCCAAACATCCTGCCAATCTACGAAGTCAGCGACAGCGAAGACGGACTGCCGTTCTTCAGCATGAAATTCGCCGCGTGCGGCAGCCTGCTCGACATCGCACCCACTCTGCGCCGGGACCGGAACCAAATCGTGCGCTTAATGTCAAAGGTCGCGCGCGCAGTCCAGCACGCGCACAACCAGGGAATTCTGCATCGCGATCTCAAGCCCGGAAACATCTTGCTTGATGGACGCGGCGAACCGCTGGTAAGCGATTTCGGTCTGGCGAAATGGCTCGACACCTCGACCGATCTCACGCGGACGCTGACGATCTTCGGCACGCCCGGTTACATTGCCCCCGAACAAGCGCGCGGGCCTGCAAAAAACCTTACCGCGGCGGCCGACATCTACAGCATCGGCGCGATCCTCTTCGATCTCTTCGCCGGACGACCGCCATTCCTCGGCGAACACGCCCTTGCCGTGATTCACCAAGCCTCCGAAAAAAGCGCACCCAAATTGCGTTCGCTCGCGCCGCGACTCGACCGCGACCTGGAAACAATCTGCGCGCGCTGCTTGGAACGCGACCCGGCGATGCGCTATCGCAGTGCTGGCGACCTGGCCGAAGATCTCGATCGCTGGATCGAAAACCGCCCTATCATCGCGCGCCCCGTCTCGCCGCCCGTTCGGCTATGGCGTTGGACAAGACGCAATCCAAAACTGGCAAGCACTGCGACCGCCTGCGTAGCGCTTGGCGTTTTTGCCGTGGTTGCATTTCTGAGTCGCGAACGACTTGGGGTAATCGTACGAAGCGAGGCTGCCGCAGCGCGGTCTGTCGCCATGCTTCCATTCGAAGATCTGGATGAGTTAACGAGAGAGTCAGAATCCGCACGCGCGGTGACTGAAACATTTCGGACAGAGTTAACTCACGCAACCAACATCGGTGTGACTTCGGCGCCAGACAAAGCAGGCGAATCAGATATTTGGAAGCAGCAAGAGTGGCATGACGTTGGTTCGCAACTCGGAGTTCGAAATCTTTTGGTCGGAACGATCCGAACCCGCGACGGTAAAAAGCGAGCGACCGTCCAACTTCTGGACAGTTTGTCCGGCGCCACAATAAGGCGCTGGCTTTACGAAGCCGATTCAAACACTGCGATTGCCGCGAGTGTGGTGAATTCCGCTGCAGCAGTTGTGTGCGCGAGGGCAAACCACCAAATCCTTGCGCCGACAACCGGCGAGATTCCGGATATTGATTTTGCAGCTGCCACGATCAAGCCGATCGCGAAAGACTATTACGTCGCAGCGGGCGAACTTCGGGCCCGTCTCAATGTTCACGATTTAGGCCGCGCCATCAGGTTGCTCGAGAAAGCCGTCGCTACCGACCCGAGCTATGCGGCGGCTTACGCGATCCTTGCATCCTCGTATCAGGCTCATTCCGAACTCGACTCTACGGGCCTTTGGCTTTCGAAAGGCAGTATCGCTGCGGACATGGCCATCAAACTTGCGCCGATGATGCCGGAAGCGCATCGAGCACGCGGAGGTACGCTCCGGTTTCGCGGTCAATTCAGACAATCATTGGATTCTTATCTTAGCGCTTACGAACTTGACCCAACCAGTGATCGCGCGGCAGCGACTTTGGGAAATGTTACGGAGCACATTGGGCGGCCGGATCTTTCGCTTCGATGGTACGCCAAGGCTGTGCGTCGCGAAGCGCGTCCAGGAATCTACGCGGAGTATATTGGCGACGCCTGGAGCGATCTGGGAGAAGACATACGAGCCGAATCTGCATATCGCAGAGCCATTACTTTCCGCCCCGATCTTTGCGGTGGATTGATTGGGTTGGGACGGTTGGAGTTATTGCAGTGCCACTTCCAGGAGGCACGCGGGCAATGTAAGGATGCCCAACTGCAATTTCCAAACGATCAGCAGCCGCAATTACTAGCGGCAGAGATAGAATTTTTCGCGCGGCGCTTCGATGTTGCCGAGCGACTTTACCGGGACTTGCTGGTCCAAGATCGCGCGGGCGCTCCGAATTTTGCCGGCTCCATTCGCTTCCTTTCGGCCTTGGGATTAATCCGGCGGCTCGCCGGAGAACAAGCTCAAGGCGACGCATTGCTAGAAGAAGCGCGCGCCCTTGACCTGAAGGACCTGAAGGTGGCGCCGGATAATCCACGATTCCGCTACAGTCTCGCGGCGGAATGTGCCGCGCTCGGCGATGCAGATACAGCTCTTCACGAACTTCAAAATGCTATCGGAGCGGGCTGGATTGATTATCGCTCGCTCATGCTCGACCCGCGTTTCGATTCTATTCGTGAAAGCGCGCGATTTAAGGAAATATTTTTCAATTTAATCGACAAAGTGAAATCGATGGACGCCGGAGTCATTGGGCGTACTGGCGGCCTGCAGTCAAACCTATAATGAAAATCAAAGACCCTCCTATGAAAACAAAAACTGTAGCTTCATGTTGCCTGTTTCTGACTGGTATCGCTTTTTTGTTTACAGCCAGTCAAACAGGGCAGTCGAAAACGAACGACAAGAAACCATGGAACCCTCCAAACGCCGTCGCCGCATTCACTGCTGCTCTCACCCGCGCAGGATATGATCGCGATTTTCGAAATCGCCTCACGGCCTCGCCAGAATCAGCCAAACAGGCGGTTTCCGATGAAGGCCAACTTATTATTCCGAATGACGTAGCCGTCCTTTTTCACGAGGATAAAAAGGAAGAAAGAGAAAAACACCACGCCTTCTCGCTTCCGCCTCTCGACGAAAAAGCGCGGACAACGCACGAATATAAAAAATACTTCGAGTGCTGTTACGATGTTTGGTAAACCTTCGTCAATTCGTTGACGAAGAGTAGCAGGTCGGCCATTCCGAATGATCCTGGAATCTTAGCCGGCATCGTGGGGACCCATTTCGAATCGACTGAAAGATATGATTCCGGGTCATTTAATAAGGCCGCACTAATAACGTCCGCCACGAGTTTGCTCCCTGTGGGACCTAGACGTTGACCTTTGCCATAAAGCTCTGCCTCCTTCAGGATGTAATACCAGAGAGGTGTGTCCCGATCATGGCCGTATCTCCTTAAGATCTCTTTGTCGGGACCTTCTGCCACCTCGTCTGGATTGAGCACCTGGAAACCAAGTCGGCCAGCGACATCTTGACCGGAAGGCAGACCGACGCGAGCGCCGCGCAGTAACGTGCGAACGGGCAAATTAGTCATCTCGAGAGCGAAAGGCGATTTGGAAGCTAGAGCTACGTGGGACGGACGAACTAAATTCATGGGCATGCCATGGAGGGCTTGTGCAATGCGCGTGTCAATCGCACGGCTTCTTCGAGCCGAGTGCTTTCCCGGCCCGACAAAAAAGAACCGTTTCCAGTCAACGACCCAGTCGGCCGACAGACCGTTACCGCTCTCCGCGTGCATGTCGGTCATCTGCAAGAGGCTCTCCAGGCTGACATCCATATGCGCATCATTAACAAAATACTCATCACGTACCATGCTGTGGCCGAAGCGAAACGCGGCCACGCTGAATTCAACCGGAATTCGAAAATCGCGTGAGTCATATCGAACGGCCTTCGATTCCGCATCAGACATTTGCTCGAAAATCTGAGGGTCGAGAACGTTTTCAAGGAAATCATGTCGCACGACCCATTGGTAGTGCCAGCTGACTAACCGTCGTGCGGCTTCGAAAGTGGAGCCGGCGGCGCGATAATGTTTTGAAGCTTCCAATAGGTTGGGCCGCTCCATGACCAAATTGTGGAGCTTTAGGAATGCGACGTGCAGTTGCGCCAAAATAAGATTCTCGTCTTGGCGCGGATCTGCCGTCAACGCCACGCCCTCCGAATTACGGGGCAAGTCATCAAGAGACGCCTTGAAACTGTGGCCGTCATCGAAACTCGGCACAGTTAGTCCCAGCAAAAAGCGTTCTTCCCCGCGAAGGCAATTCCGCTGGTAAAGGAAAGGCGAAAGATCGGGACCCCCTCCGTAAACTTGATCCAAGTCCAGCCGGGCCGAGCGAAAGTTTGGCGTCTCGGTCACTGGTCGTTTGCCCGCCAGGCGGAGCGGAGTCAAATCGAGCGTCAGATCATGGTCGATGAATTGACCAAGATAAGTGTAGCCGGCCATTGGTGGCGAATGTGTGGGCGGCTTCGTCGGGTCGTCCTTCATGTTCGACCCCAGTTCGATCAATCCTTCTTCAATCTTTGGATTTGTTGCGCCTTGCTTCGACAAGTCTGGAAACATTCGATTGAAACAATGCGATGAAGATGCGTTCGGACCGATCAAGTTGAGAACGTCCTTCGATTCAACCGCAACTGAGGTGTTACTCCGTGAAAATGCTCCGACTGTTGTGAGCGCAGCTCCCACCAGCGACTGCTTCAGAAAATGTCGACGCTGCATAGAAGACAGACAAACAGTCGCATTCACTGGCTTTTACGGAATCTGCTCGAGGAAGTTCTCGAAAAAGTTTGGAAAATTTTCGCCTGGCTCAGACGCCGCGACGTGAGGTGCGCAAAAAAGCGTCAACCTCAACCGTGCAGATCAGCCGATGCGGAATCGGACGTCGCGGATGGTTTTGGCGCCGAAGCGTTGTTTCAATCGCCGCAGAATGTCGATCTTGGAAACTTGCTCGAGATCGTAGTGCAAAGCGGGCTGGAGAACGCGGACGTATAAGATTCCCTCGCGCAATGCCACCGGCATCGAGTGCGCGGCGATAAACTCGCCGACGATTTGGCTCCACGCCTCGGCTACTTCCGCTTCGTGTAATCGCTCGCGCAGGCCAAGTCGCTTCATCAATCCCGGAATCACCTCGGCGGAGGTTTGCCATCGATCGGATGACGGAATTTTTTCCGGTAATCCGCGCCACTCGGACATAACGGTGGCGCGGAGAGCAGCGTTCACATCTCAGGTTTAGTTGCGAGCGTGACCTAAGTCACGCGTAAGATCGACAATCGCTCAATATTTCCGCCGCATGTTGCTCGGCAGAATATTCAGCTCGGTGCGGTACTTGGCGACGGTGCGACGCGCGATCGGGATGCCGCGCTGACTCAGAATTTCGACAATTTCCTTGTCGCTCAAGGGCGAATTGCCGTCCTCGCTTTTGACCAGGTCGAGGATCGCCTCTTTCACGCTCGTGTTGCTCATCGATTCGCCCGTAGCGGTTTGGTAACCAGGCGTGAAGAAATACTTCATCTCGAAGACGCCTTGGGGCGTCGCCATGTATTTTCCGGAGATGGCGCGGCTCACGGTCGTTTCATGCACGCCCACTGCGTCCGCGATCTGCACCATTGTCATCGGCTTCAATTGCGAAGAACCGTGATCGAAAAAATCGCGCTGCCGCGAAACAATCTGGTGCGCGATATTGGAAATGGTTTGCTGGCGCTGGTGGATCGATTTGATCAGGAATTTTCCGCTCCGGATTTTGTCGCGGATGTAATCCTTCACCTCACCGCCGTTGCCATCCTGCGCCATGATATCCTTGTAGGTGTTGCTGATGCGCAGATGCGGGATCTGTTCGCCGTTTAAGATCACCTGATAGTTCCCGTTCACTTTTTCCACGGTCACGTCCGGCAAGACATAATTTTGCGGTGCTTGCGCGAAGATTGCACCGGGCCGCGGATCGAGCTGCGCGATGTTGTTTGCACACTTTTGCACTTGTTCGACGGTGATGCCGATGCGTCGCGCAATTTCAGGAAAACGACGTTTGCCCAGGTCCTGCATGTGCTCGGAAATGATTTTATATTCGAGGCTGTTCTGTTTGCCCTCGCGTTTCAGTTGAATGAGCAAACATTCCCGCAAATCGCGCGCGCCCACGCCCGGCGGATAAAAGCTCTGGATGAGCGTGAGCATGTTCTCGAAGTCTTCCTGCGCAATGCCGGTGTTGAGCGACATTTCCTCCGGCGTGGTTTGTAGAAAACCGTTGTCGTCGATGTTGCCGATGGTGAGCTCGGCGGTCTTGCGATCGTTCGCGTTGAGCACCGTCTGGTTCAGTTGCCCCATGAGATGCTGCTGCAACGTCTCCTGTGTCGCGATCGAATCGAAAAAGAATTGCCGCTTATCCTCCGCTTCCTGCGAGCGGCCGCTGTAGCTGCTCGATTGCGCCATGTAATCGCGCCACTCGTCATCGAGTTTGGCCAACTGATCGAATTCCGCTTTGAAATCCTCGTCCGCGGAACTTGGCTTGGCCTCCTCCTTTTCCTCTGTCGGATCGGTGGCCAATTCTTCCAGCACCGGATTCGTTTCCATTTCCTGCTGAACGAGATTGCGCAACTCGAGTAGGGGCGCTTGCAGGATGAGCAGGCTCTGCTGAAGCTGCGGGGCAAGGACTTGCTGAAGAGAAAGATTCTGGGTCTGGTGCATTCCTTGCCCGGCCATAACGGGAGTTTACCGATTTGCTCGACGAGAGGCAAGCAGTTTGCGGGCCTATACACGTTCTTCAGCGTGCGGTTTTTCAAGATCGACAATGTGAGCAGGAACATGACTTGCTACCTCATGGTGAGGCAGCATTTTTCCCGATGAAATTTTTCCTTTCCCTCGCGCTGATCGCCGTGATGACAGCGGCTCCGATCGCGGCACAGGCGCCCGCCTCGCACGATGAGCAGGAATTGCTCGCTCTGGTTAAAGACGTTCAGGCGCAACAGGCGGAAATTGCCGACAATCAAACCAAGATCGAACAAACGCTCGTCGGAATAGCCGAGACAATCCGACTCGCGCGCATTTTTGCCAAGCGAGCCGGCGGGGCGCATCTACCACCTCCACCATGACCACGAAAGTCCGCTTACTCTGCTCAACGGTTATTTGCTGCGTGATGGCACTCGCCATCTCGAGAGGGCAATCGCCGTCTGGAATCGTTGTTCAGGCAGCGTCGCCCCCAAATAGCGCGGCGGTCGCTGCAAAACTGCCGGCCGCGGCTGCAACCGATTCGACGGTTCGGGCCGCTCTCACCGCGCTTCAACAGGAGAAGGCTGCCAATGCAGAAACATTAAAGAGGCAGAAAGTTCTTTTGGAACAGCTCGCGGAGTTGGAAAAAGCAGTGAACGAACTCAAGCTCTTCATTCACCGCAGTTAGAAGTTCGACTCGTGCGCACTGCCTCTTCTTGGCAGTGTTTGGACAGTTAACTGATGCCTGTCGCTGTCGCGTTCAGTAATCGTGACAGCCCCCGGATACGCTTACGATACTCCCGGAGAGGTCGAACTTTAAGAGAGTAGCGATATCATCGCCGCTGGCGGTTCCGTCATATCGAGAAGCCCACTGTTGCGTCCCACTCGAATTGTATTTCACCGTGGCGTAATCGAGCCCAACGGATGAACCGAGGGAACTTCCAGTCACGTAGACATTATTGGATGCATCAATGACAAGGGCGTTTGCCTTATCATCGCCATTGGCAGGCCCGTTGTATCGAGAAGCCCATTGTTGAGTTCCACTTGAGTTGTATTTGACCGTAGCATAGTCGAGCCCAACGGATGAACCGAGGGAGCTTCCGGTTACGTAGACATTTAAAGAACTGTCGACCGCCATGGCATAAGCGATGTCATCGCCGTTGGCGGGCCCGTTGTATCGAGAAGCCCATTGTTGAGTTCCACTTGAGTTGTATTTGACCGTAGCATAGTCGAGCCCAACCGATGAACCGAGGGAGCTTCCGGTTACGTAGACATTTAAAGAACTATCGACCGCGATGGCATATGCGATGTCATCGCCGTTGGCGGGCCCGTTGTATCGAGAAGCCCATTGTTGGGTGCCACTTGAGTTGTATTTCAGCGTGGCGTAATCAAGGCCAACCGAGGAGCCAAGAGAACTTCCAGTCACGTAGACATTCAAAGAACTGTCAATCGCGATGGCATAAGCGATGTCGTTACTGCCGGCGGTGCCGTTGTAAATTGCGGCCCATTGTTGCGTACCACTCGAATTGTATTTGACTGTGGCGTAGTCGAGACCCGTTCCTCCCGAGCCTAGAGAACTGCCGGTTACGTAAACGTTTCCAGAGCCGTCCACTGCAATCGCGTAGGCGATATCGTCGCCGCCCGCAGTGCCGTTGTAGCGAGAAGCCCATTGTTGCGTGCCACTCGAGTTGTATTTTACTGTCGCGTAGTCGAGGCCCGTTCCTCCCGAGCCTAAAGAACTCCCGGTCACGTAAACGTTACCTGAACCGTCTACTGCAATAGCGTAGGCGATGTCGTTACTGCCGGCGGGGCCGTTGTAAATTGCGGCCCATTGTTGCGTACCACTCGAATTGTATTTGACTGTGGCGTAGTCGAGACCCGTTCCTCCCGAGCCTAAAGAACTGCCGGTTACATAAACGTTTCCAGAGCCATCCACTGCAATCGCGTAGGCGATATCGTCGCCGCCCGCAGTGCCGTTGTAGCGAGAAGCCCATTGTTGCGTGCCACTCGAGTTGTATTTCACTGTCGCGAAATCGAGACCCGTTCCCCCCGAACCTAAAGAACTCCCGGTCACGTAAACGTTACCTGAGGTATCTGTAGTAACGCCACCAATGAACTTTGTATTTGCGGCGTGAAGACAACTTGTAACGCCTAAGTAAGCAAATCCGAGCAAAACAACGGTGCGAAGCCGAGTATTCATTTTTTTGTCAGATGTCCGAGGGGTTGTATCGAACTCATTCCTTCTAAAATATTACTACGAGATCCTTTGGGGAAAGTTCTCGAGAATGTGAAAAAAATCGCAACGGTGAGAAGCGACATCGCCCCTGAAAAAGCAGGAAGCTGTCCTGGAACAATTGGACGAAATGCAGGAGAACGCGGCGCAACTTAAGATCTTCGCCTATCGCACCGGGGGCCAAGATCGACCTGCCTCCGCCGAGCTACGGCGCGGCAGGCATGTGCGGTCACACGTCCGCCATGTCCCATTTCTTGATCGTTTCCTGAATTAGGCGCGCAACTTTTTCGTTCACCTTCGCGAAATAGATCTTCGCTTTCGCTAGGTCGAACATCGGGTAACCCTCGCCTTCTTTGTAAAGGAGGATGCTCGACGGAAACGGATAGGCGCTCCAGGTATTTGGCGCCGGGATCGCCGTCGCCATTTCAGGGCCGGTATAACGCTCTTCGCTAACGAGCGCCGGATCAACCGCCATCATATAAGCAGTCTCCGTGTTGCCGGCGTGTCCGCCATCTTCACCAAAAACCTCCTGAACGACGTCGCTGCAGTACGACCACCAATTCACAACTAAAACGCGCGTGCTCGTTTCGCGGCCGACTTCTTGAGCGAGCGCGCTCAGAATCGCAGTCTGACCGCCGCCATGGCCGTTGAGCATGATGATGTTCCTAAATTTATTTTGCGCGAGACCGACGAGAACAGCGCGGACATAATCGCGGTAAACGTTTTCCGGAATCGTGAACCCGCCCGGATAAGCATCGAGAATTCCAGTGAATCCATACGCGACGGCGGGGGCGATCATCGCGTTCACTCTTGGCGCAATTTCCTTCGCCATCGCCACCGGCGCGAGAATGTCGGTCCCGTTCGCGATCACGCCATGGGCCTCGAGCGTTCCGAGTGGCAGCAACACGGTGCTGATTTTCGACGGCACCCAATCGCGGAACTCCATCCAATTGATGCGCTCCATCTCGCGCGTGCTTGGTTGCGCCTCTTTCATGTCGATCTTGCCGACCGGCCGCGATTTGCCGCGAACGAAAAGCTACTTTTTGCTCTTCGGTTCTACTTTGCGATACAGCGTCGCCATGCTGATGCCAAGCATGCTGGCCGCCTTTTCGCGCGAGCCGCCCGTGTGCGCGAGCGTCGCGTCAATATAACCGCGCTCCTGCTGTTGGATAAAATCGTCGAGCGTCTGGCCGATCGGCATCGCCGCAATCGCCTGCTCCGCTTTGCCACCCTGCGCTTCTTCCACGATGTGCGGCGGCAAATCGGTCGGCAAAATCAAGTCCTCCTCGCACAATGCACACGCGCGCTCGATCGCATTCTCCAGCTCGCGCACGTTTCCCGGATAATCGTAATGACACAAAATATCCACCGCCTCCGGATCGATCTTCTTCGGTTCGCCCCCGCTCGAGCTTGCCTGTTTTTGAAGGAAATGGTTCACCAGGAGCGGCACATCTTCTAATCGGTCGCGCAACGGCGGGATCTCGATCGGGATCACCGCGAGGCGATAGTAAAGATCTTCGCGAAAAGTTCCGTCTTTGAGTTTCGGCTGCAACGCCTCATTGGTCGCGCCCACTACGCGCACATTCACCGGCGCGCTTTTGTTATCACCGACACGCCGGACTTCGCGTTCCTGCAAAACGCGCAAGAGTTTTGTCTGCAATGCCGGCGCCATCGAGTTGACTTCATCGAGAAATATCGTGCCGAGATTCGCTTCTTCGAACAACCCGCGCTTGTCCGCCACCGCGCCGGTGAATGCGCCCTTTTTGTGACCAAACAACTCGGACTCGAGCAGGTTCTCCGGCAGTGCGCTGCAGTTGATCGCGACGAAGGGATGATGTTGGCGGTTACTATTGAAATGCAGACCCCGCGCGACAAGCTCCTTGCCCGTACCGCTTTCGCCTTGAATCAGGACCGTGCTGTCCGTATCGGCCACCTTGTTAATCAAATTGTATACGTGCTGCATCTTCCGGCTCGTGCCGATGATGTTCTCGAACCGGTAGCGATTTTTTAGCTCCTTCCGGAGATAAACGTTCTCGCGCAGCGCCGCTTGA
>Ga0209526_10000022_pt1 | contig 86275 bp, 80 predicted proteins | sample JacPinW_OM2H0_M1_FD_188566 | JGI IMG/M metagenome (GOLD analysis project Ga0209526, IMG submission 188566) | Forest soil microbial communities from Algoma, Ontario, Canada - Jack Pine, Ontario site 1_JW_OM2H0_M1 (SPAdes) (version 2) | ecosystem: Environmental > Terrestrial > Soil > Boreal... | reverse complement strand
CATCCGCCCTGCGCCTGCACCTGTGCGATTGCGTGCAGAGTCAGCGTAGTCTTGCCGGAGCTCTCGGGTCCGAAGATCTCGATCACGCGCCCTCGCGGGTAGCCGCCGCACCCGAGCGCCAGATCGAGGCCGAGCGATCCGGTGGGAATGGTGGCGACGGGCTGCGACATTTCGGCCTCGCCCAGCCGCATCACCGCGCCCTTTCCGAACTGCTTCTCGATGGCCCCGATGGCCGCCGCGATGGCCTTCAGCTTCTCCGACAACTTGCTCATGTCCCCTCCCTGGGAAGTCCAGCGGGCTGCGCGCCCGGAGTCCGATTCACCGCGGCCCCGCGCGCCAGCTGAAGCTGCGTGACCCGCGCCGGCGGCCTGCCGTCCACCCGCCGATCGAGGCAGCGGAGCTGAGAGGCTTCGTGGATGTGCGCCTTCCCGACTCGTTCGTCGCCCTGCAAGTCGGCGATGGTGCGCGCGAGCTTGAGCATGCGATCGTGCGCGCGAGCCGACAGGCCCCTGAGCTCGATGAGGGCGGCAAGCTCCGAGCGTGCCTCGTCGGTTGCATTGGCCAGCCGCCGCGCCGCGGGCCCGCTGAGCTGCGCGTTGCAGTGGAGGCCAGGGATGTGCGCATAGCGCCGCCGTTGGAGGGAACGCGCCCGTTCGACCCGCTCGCGGACCGGGCCGGACCCCTCGCCCTGCGGCTGCCCGAGCAGATCCGCGGGCGGGAGGGCCCCCACTTCGATGTGCAGATCGAATCGGTCGAGGATGGGTCCGGAGACGCGCCGCCGGTAGCCCTCCTTGGCGGCGAGAGTGCAGGTGCAGCGATCCGGATCCGGATCGGCCGCGTGCCCGCACGGGCAGGGGTTCATCGCGCCGAGCAGCATGAACCGCGCGGGCATGGTGGCGCGATCCTGCGCGCGCACGAGGGAGACTTCGCCGTCCTCCAGCGGCTGCCGGAGGGCCTCCAGCGTGGCGCGCCCGTACTCCGGCAGCTCGTCGAGGAAGAGGACGCCCCTGTGGGCCAGCGAGATCTCGCCCGGCCGCAGCGGCGTGCCCCCGCCGATCAGCCCCGCCACCGAGATGGTGTGGTGCGGAGCCCGGAATGGCCGCACGGTGAGAAGCCCCTGGCCTCGCTGGAGACGGCCGGCGACGGACCAGATCGAGGTGGCCTCGACGGCTTCCTCGAACGTCATGGCAGGCAGCAATCCGGGCAGCCGGCGCGCCAGCATGGTCTTGCCGGCGCCGGGTGGACCGATCAACACCGCGTTGTGGCCCCCCGCGGCCGCGATCTCGAGCCCCCACTTCGCGGTGGCCTGCCCGCGCACGTCCGCGAGATCGGCGGTGGCGGCAGGCGCCGTCTGGGCGGCGGGCGCCGCCGGAGCGCGAAGGTTCGCTCCAGAGAACGTCTCGGCGGCTTCGGCCAGGGTCCGGGCGCCACGGACCCGCAGGCCCTGCACGAGCGCTCCCTCCGGAGCGTTGGGCTCCGGGACGATCAGCTCCTGGAAGCCGAGCCGGCGCGCTTCCAGCCCGATGGGAAGGACTCCCCGGACCGGCAAGACCTCGCCGGAGAGCGCCAGTTCCCCCACCACTAGAGGCGGCCGTTCCGGCAAGGGCACCAGACCGGCAGCAACGAGGATCCCGACGGCGATGGGCAGATCGAAAGCGACGCCCTGCTTGCGCAGGTCGCCCGGCGCGAGGTTCACCGTGATCTTCTTCTGCGGCAACTGGTATCCGCTGTTGCGCACCGCGGTGAGCACGCGGGTCCGGGCATCGTTGCAGGCGTGGTCGGGCAAGCCGACGAGGTGGAACCCGGGCAGCCCGAGCGCGAGATCCACCTGCACCTCGACTGGCCGAGCGCCCGCTCCGGCAATAGCGGCGCTCTGGAGGGACGCGTGCACGCCGGTTGCCGTTGCGAAAGACATGCCGGGCGCGCTTCAGAGAGGCGCGCATTGCAATCGTTTCAAAACAGGGCTCCCGATTCGCGCTGACGATTCAAAATGAGACCGCACGTTCCCGCTCTTGCCGCACGGCGACTTGACTGTTCTTTTCCGATCTGGCTTTAGCGCGCGCAGAGGAGGCTCAACCATGTCCAATCGAATCGCTCTTCTCGCGTGCATTGCAGCAATGGGCATCGAGGCTCGCGCAGACGAATCGGGGCGCCTCCGCGCCGTACCGTTCGTATACGTGGGCGACGCAGGGGACTGCGCCCCCGGATATCCGGCGGGCAGCAACATCGTCACCTCCGCATGGCTGCGTGGGATGGGGCTGCCCGACGATGGCCAGGACAACACAACCGTCATCAACTTGCTCACCGGTTCACCGTCCAGGAGCGATCCGCATTACGGCCTGCTGCTCAACAAGAACGGTCCCAGCGCGGACTGCTCCGCAGCCGGCGCCCGCATTCGCGGTGTCGAAGGGATGCCGGTCGAAGCGGTATTCCCGCTCGGATTCGATATCCGAAATGGGACGCACTGCGGTGCTGGCGCGCCGCGCTTCAACCTTTCATTCCGAACCGGCTCGACGCCCGGCTTCCGATTCGTCGGCGGGTGTTCCAACGGCGCCCGCACGCCCGCGCCGCAGGACCCGCTCGAATGGTCACGCGTGCGCATCGCGGCCGCGGTCGACCCGCCGATACCGCCAGGGAGCAGGATCGAAAGCCTGACCCTGATCTTTGACGAGGGTACCGATACTCCGCTCGTCGACGATCCGTTCGGAGTCGGCCTTGCCGTGGTCGACAACATCTTCATCAATGGCACGTACATCCGCAGCGGCAGCGGGCCGGGCGGCGGTTCAGGTTCAGGTCGAGACGACGATTAGCCCCGGCCGCCGACGGCCGGCTCAGGGGCTACGCTCGAGCATCAGACATGGCCGCGCCGGACGCCCGTCAGTCCCACCAGCGTCGGTAGCGGGTGTTCGGCGCGAATAGCACCACCATCAGGAGCGCGACCACCAATCCGGCGCCCTGCAGCATCGGGTGCTTGCGCGCCACGAACGCGGTGATCGCTCCGCCGAGAAACGTTCCGAATGCCATGGCCCCCGCCAGCACGCGCGCCCTGGTGGTCGGAAGCAGCGACAGGAGCTTCAGCCCCACCGGCGTGAAGTCGTTGGCGCCGCTCCACCAGGACAGCCGCGTCCGCTCCCGCTCGGCCACCTGGCGCGCCAGCGCCTCGCCCAGGAGCCGGTTCTGCTGGAGAAGCGCGGTCTCCCTTTGGTGCCGCGCCGCCGGCTGCTCCTGTGCCTGCGCGGCCTTCCGCTCCGCCCAGAGCCGCTCATTCCAGGCGCGGACGTCCTCGCCCGTCAGGGGCGCCTGGCAATTCAGGCAGCGCTCCGCGTATCGCGAGTTGTCCGCCTCGCACCGCGGGCAGCGCAAGAACGGCTGCTCCCCCAGGTCCGGCTCCAGCGCCATTCCAGAGGGCTCGCCGGTGAACCGCGCCTTGGTGGCCACCTCGTGCTTCGGCCCCTCGCCCGGGCGGTGCGGACGTTCCAGGTTGAGAAAACGCGTCAGCCGCCCGGCCATCAGCGGACCACCGCCAGGCGCTGAGCCGAGGAGGCAGGCCGGGTCCGGTTCTTCGACCATTCGCGGAGCCGGCCGATGTCCTCGCCCATGGTCGAGGAAAGGGGAACGGATTCTTCGACCGCTTTCATCACGTGGCCCTGGCGCAGGTCGGTTCCCTCGCCGAAGGCATGGTAGAGCCCCGCGACCACCGCCTGCTCGATCTCCGCTCCGGAGAATCCCTCGGCGGCGGTGGAGAGCGCGTCCAGATCGAACGCCGCCGGATCGCGCTGCCGCTTCGCCACGTGGATGCGGAAGATCTCCCTCCGCTCCGCGGCGCTGGGCAGGTCGATGAAGAAGATCTCGTCGAACCGGCCTTTGCGGAGCAGCTCCGGCGGCAGCGCGTCGATGCGGTTCGCGGTGGCCACCACGAACACCGGCGCGGTCTTTTCTTGCAGCCAGGTGAGCAGCGCCCCGAACACGCGCGCGGAGACGCCGGAGTCGGTGACCGCCGCGCCCGCGCTCCCGGCCAGTCCCTTCTCGATCTCGTCGATCCAGAGCACTGCCGGCGACACGCTCTCCGCGACCCGGATCGCCTTGCGCAGGTTCTCTTCGGAGGAACCGATCAGCGAAGAGAAGATGCGCCCCACGTCCAGACGCAGGAGCGGGAGCGCCCAGTGCGAGGCGACCGCCTTGGCGGTGAGGCTCTTGCCGCACCCTTGCACTCCGAGTAGCAAGAGGCCCTTGGGCGCCGGCAGACCGAACTTGCGGGCCGGCTCGCCGAACGCCCCGATGCGCCCGGTCAGCCAGCCCTTCAGCTCGTCGAGACCGCCCACGTGCGCCAGCTCCTGCTCGACGCCCACGAACTCCAGGAGCCCGCTCTTGCGGATCACCTGCCGCTTCTCGTCGAGCACCAGCCGGATGTCGTCCTTGTCGAGGACCCCGTCGTTCGCGATGGCCTTGGCGAAAGCGTTCTCGGCCTCGCTCAGCGTGAGCCCCTGCGCCGCCTTGATGATGTTCTCGGCCTGCTCCTTGGTCAGCTCGACCCGCGCCTTGTTGCCGCGCCGGACGACGCCGACGATCTCCTTGAGCAGCTGGAAGAGGTCGCGGAACGAGGGCAGCGGCACGTCGAGGACCGAGATCTCCTTCTCCAGCTCCACGGGAATGGTGAGCGTGGGCGAGAGCAGGATCACGGTCGTGTAGGTGGATTTGAGATCCTGCGACAGCTCGCGCAACGCGCGCACCACCGCCGGGTTGTCGAGGAAGGGATGGAAGTCCTTGAGCACCACCAGCGACGCCTCGGTGAGCTTGGCGATGGCGCCCAGGGCCTCGATCGGCTCGCGCGACTGCTCGCTGATGGCCATCGAGCGCGCCCCGGAGACGCGGCGCAGGCCGCGCGTCACCGACCACTGCAACAGGGACTTTCCGTGGCTCTGCGCCACGTCTTGAAGGATTGCGTCCAGCCGCTGCTCCTCCCAGCTTACCAGGTAGATGAGCGGGTACCGGGCGCGGATCAGCGTGTCGAGGTCGGAGACGAACCGTGGCGTACTGGCGGGCCCGGCAGTCTCGAGGCTCTCCACGGAGCGAATGCTACCAGAGAATTACCCCCGCGCCGCAGCCCGGCGCAGGCGCGCGGCGGCCTCGTCGACCTGGGTCGGGGGGAAGTCCAGGTGCGTCACGGCGCGGATGCGGGTGGCGCTCACCGCGTGGATCAGGACCCCTTCTTTCCTGGCCGCTTCGACCAAGGCAGGGGCGTTCGCGACGTCGGCGAGGAGGATGTTGGTCTGCGGCGCATGCCAGGCAAACGGCACGCTGGCAGCGAGCTTCCTGGCGCTCTCGTGGTCTTCCGCGAGCCGCTGCAAGTGGTGGTCGAGGGCATACATCCCCGCCGCGGCCAGCACTCCGGCCTGCCTCAGGCCACCTCCCACCCGCTTGCGCAAGCGCCGCACCAGCCGGGAGCGCTCGCGGCTCGTGGCCACCAGCGATCCGGCCGGCGCTCCCAGGCCCTTGCTCAGGCAGACCGAGACGGTGTCCGCCTTCTCGCACCACTTGAGCAGAGGGATCCCGGTCGCCACGTGGGCGTTCCAGATCCGCGCCCCGTCCAGGTGCAGCGCGAGCCCGGCCGCATGGGCCACGTCGGCCACGCTCTCGAGCTGCGCCAGCGGCCAGATGCTGCCTCCGCCGCGGTTGTGCGTGTTCTCGACGGCCACCGCCTTCTGGCGGGGATCGTGCTCGCTCTGGCCCGGCCGCAGCGCCGCCCGGACGGCCTCCGCCGTGAAGATGCCGCGCGGGCCGTCGATCACCAGGCTTTGCACGCCCCAGAGTGCGGAGATGGCGGCGCCCTCGTAGTTCACCACGTGGCAGTTGCGGTCGCAGATGATCTCGTCGCCCATTCCGGCGAGCGACCCGAGGGCAACCTGGTTCGCCATCGTGCCCGTCGGCAGCCACACCGCCGCTTCCTTGCCCAGCATTGCGGCGACGCGCTCCTGCAGCGCATTGATGGTGGGGTCTTCGCCGTAGACGTCGTCGCCAACCTCGGCGGAGGCCATCGCCTTTCGCATGCCGGCGGTGGGGCGGGTGACGGTATCGCTGCGCAGGTCGATGAGGTCCATGGGTTGCCGCCATGATAAACGCGCGTGCGGTGGGGCGCGAATCGAAAGCGGAGAGGTCGCGCAGGTTCCTGGAGATCGTGCGCCGGTTGGAGAAGGCGATGCCGGAGGCGAAGATCGCCCTCGAGTACCAGGACGAGCTGCAGCTGCTCGTCTCCGTCATGCTCTCCGCCCAGAGCACCGACACGGTGGTGAACCAGGTCACTCCTGCCCTCTTCGCGCGCTACCCGACGGCCGCGCATTACGCGCGCAGCACGCCCGAGATCCTGGGGGAGCAGATCAAGCGGGTCGGGCTCTGGCGGGGAAAGGCCAAGAACCTGCACCAGACGATGACGCGGATCGCCCGCGACCACGGCGGGAGAATCCCGCGCAAGCGCGAGGAGCTGTGCGAGCTGCCCGGGGTCGGGTGGAAGACGGCGGGCGTGGTGGTGAACCATGCGTTCGGTACGCCGGCGCTGCCGGTCGACACCCACGTCGGGCGGGTGGCGCGCCGGCTGAGCCTCACCCGGCAGGAGGATCCGCGCAAGGTCGAGGAGGAGCTCTCCTCGCTCTTGCCGGAGCGCCTCTGGGGGCGGGCGCACCAGCTGCTCATCTGGCACGGCCGCCGCACCTGCGAGGCCCGGCGGCCGCATTGCTCGCGCTGCGTGCTCCTCGATCTCTGCCCGCGGCGGGGAGTCAAGGAGAGCGACTGAAGAGGATCAGGTCGTTTCCGTCCTGGAGGAGCGCGTCGAAACGCGCCCATCCTTTCGGTGCGCGAGCGACATAGCGGGACCAGGTCAGGGTGGTCAGCGGCTCGTCGGAAGCGGCGAAGTGATGGATGAAGCCTTCCACCGTCTGCCGGCTGGGGCATGCCATCTTCCGTCCTTCGGCGAGGATGGAGGCTGCCTCCAGCCAGGCGCAGATGAGCTTCGGATCGGGGCTGTGCGCCGCCGCGATCACGTAGAGCAGCTCATCCGGGAGATGCCGCAGGATGCCCGCCGCCAGCCCGAGCACGTGGTGGGCCTGCGTACCCGCGATCATCGGTTCCGGCCCGCAAGAGCCGTCGGCCCGCCAGGGAAGCGTGGACGCCTTGAGGGTGTCGTGCCAGATGGCGGCGGCGGTGAGCTGATCGGCGTGGATGTCGACGCCATACACATGCCGGTACTCGTTCGCCAGCCCGCGCGTGGCGAGCAGATCGGCCAGCGTATGGACGGCGAGGCCGCCGGGATACCCGTGATGGCCGCCGTCCTCGCAGTCCCCGCCCGGCGCGGCGAGGAAGTCGCCCTTTCTCGGCGGCGGGAGCTCGAGCCGCGGGTCGCCCAGCGCTGTGCGCGCCTCCGCCAGGTGCCCATAAGCCCAGGCCTCCGGCGGGAGCCAGGGTGCGAGGACCTGCGCCTCGATCGCAGCCCGGAGGGCGGGATCGCCGATGGCGCCCGCTTCCCGGCGGAGCTCCAGGTAGGCGCGATACGCGAACGGCAGGCGGACCGCGATCCCCCTGGCGCGGGCAGCAGGGTCCTGCGCGGCCGCGGCGAGGACGAGAAGGAGCGGAATAGTTGCCATGGCGGGCCGGGGGTCTACCGTAGTTTCCATGCAGCGCGTCCGCCACCTGATCCGGTCCGAGCAGTCCGACGCTCTCGAGTCGGGCCTCGCCGCGGAACAAGCGCTGGCCGAGGCCGCGGGCCTGCTCTCCGAGGCGGAGGAGGTCTTCTCCCGCCTGTCCAGTGCGCCGCGGTCGCCGCGGCGGCCCACGCGGAAGCGCCGCAAGCGGTGATACAAGCCGCGGCATGGCCCTCTATGCCTTCGTGGCGCTGAAGTACCTGTTCCCCCTCGACCGGATGCAGCAGACCATCGAACGCCATCGCGCGTACCTGCGAGAGCTGCACGCCCAGGGAAAGATGGTGTGTTCGGGACCGTTCGTGCCGCGGGAGGGCGGCGGGTTTCTGCTGCGGATCGAGGATCGGTCGGAGATCGAGGCGCTGCTGGCGAAGGACCCGTACCAGCTGGAAAAGCTGGTCTCGCACACGATCTTCATCTGGGATCCGAACATCGGCCGCGAGGGGCTGGATTCGCTCGCGCGGCCGAAGTGAGGCCGCAGCGATCGACCTCGCCCGCCGCCGTTCAGCGCGGAAGGTGCGCCAGGTACTTGTCGAGGTGCGACCCGAACTCGTCGCTCGCCCCGATGAACTGGACGCCGACGCCGCGCCGGCCGGCGACGTGCACGACGTAGGCATGCACGAAGTCGGCGCCCGGCTGCTCGGGGAAGGCGATCTCCAGCTCCACCACCGATCCCCGCGCGGGCAGCGAGTCGAGCTTCACGAACGCGCCGCTGCGGCTGATGTTGGTGACGAATCCTTCGGCCTTCGGACGGCTCCTCTCGAGGAGGGTCGCCTTGAGACTGGTGTGGAAGCGGGGAAAGGGCCGGTTGCCCATCTCGCGGCGCCAGAGCAGCTCCGACAGGCGCTGGCGGTCGAGATCGTTGGAGTCCCGGAACTCGGCCCGGAACTGGCTCCCCGTCGCCTCGGCCACCACCGCGCTCCGGACGACGACTCCCCCGGGGGAAGGAAAATAGAGCTTCATGCCGATGGACAGCCCCGGCTGCGGCGAAAGGACCGAGCGGACGTGGACGTCGTCCGCGCTCAGCGCGGTGGTGCTGGCATGCACGACCTCGCCCTGCGCGACGTACCGGACCGGAATGACGAACTGGACCGGATTGGCGGTCGGGGCGAAAGTTTCGAGCTGTCGCGCGGTATTCATCGAACCTACCTCCGTGTCGTGCGGCCTGAGTGCACAATTACAAGTAGCAAAGAGGAGGCCATTTCATTCGAGGCGAGAGCGGCGCCCCGTCTGGGAGGGAAGCTGGTGCGATGCGCTCGGGTGAGCGGCGGCGCGCCGCTTACAAGGGCCCAGTCTTGGAAGCTGGCCGTCGGCCCGAAGTCGAGCCGCGGAAGAGAGGGGATCCGGCGTGTGGAACCGCCGCCTCAACGATCACCTCGTGCCACATCGCGATTCAAGGGCTAGCGGCGCGCGGTGAGCCCGCGACCACCGGGCGTCCCGCCCAGCCCGGCGGCACCACCAGCTCGACCGATGGCGCGGGAACCCAGCCCGTCAGTCCGTTTGCCAGCTTCACGCGCCGGAAGCCTGGTTCCTCGTCTTCGACGCGCACCGTGGTGCCCTCGTGGATCTCGAAGTGGCTCGCGCTCTTTTCGCCGGGGCCTTCTCGCGCCGAGACGGACGGGGCCACCACCACGGCCCGCTGCATTGCCATGCGGCGGCCGGCGGCAGCGCCCCAGGTCACGAGCGCTGCGAGGACCGCTCCGGCGAAACAGGCCGCGGCGGCAGTCGAAGCCCAGCGCGGACCACCCCGGAGCAGGCGGACCGCGAGCAGCACCCAGCCGGCGGCCCAGAGCGCGACGAGCGCGAACGCCGCCGCGAATCCGGGCAATGGCCTGAGCAGCCGCGCCGCCGTCTCGGTCCCGCCTTCCTCGCCCTCTCCCTCCAGGCGGTCGACGTTTCCCCGGCGCACTTCGATCAGGTCGGCGCGCGCATCGTCGTCGCCCGGGTCGAGGAACAGCGCGCGCTCGAAGTGCAGCGCCGCCAGGCCCCGCTTGCCTTGGCGCAGGTAGGCGGCGCCGAGGTTCGTTTCCAGCTCGGTAGCGGCGACGCCTTCCGAGACCAGCGCCTCCCAGGCCGCGACTGCGCGCGACACGTCGCCCGAGAGATACGCGGCGTTCGCGTCGGCGAAGAGCTGGGTGCCGGGCGGCTCCACAGCAGCGAGCAGCAGCGCCAGGAGCAGCGTCACGCGTTCCCCCGGTCCAGCTCATTGAGCACCTGGTCGGCGCGGCCCAGCATCGCCTCGCGCGCCGGCGCCTCGCTGCTTCCCGGCGCGAAGCGGGCACGGTCGCAGTCGTCGAGAACGCGCAGCAGCCGGCGCACCGTCTCCTCCGGATGCCCGCGCGCTGAAAGGGCCCCGGCCAACTCGTCGCGGGTCAGTCCTGCCGGCGCCACGCCCTGCTTGTCGGCCAGGTAGACGGTCACGGCGCGGGCGATCTCGGTGTAGAAGGCCACCGATTCGCCGCGCTGGAGCAAGGCCCGAGCGCCGCGCAGGCGCTTCGCCGCGGCGCTCCGCGCCAGCCGGACCCGCCGGGTGCCGGGATCCACCTGCAGCATCCGCCGCAGGCCCGCGAAGCCGAGCACCAGGGCGAGACCGAACGGCGGCAGCCCGAGCGCCGGCCAGAACCAGGGCTCCGCCCAGGGCGGCGCCGACCGCTGCACGGAGCCCAGGCGCAATCGGATGGGACGAACGCCGCCGCCGCCGAGCAGGTTCTGGGCGATGGGACTCGACACCGGCTGTCCCACCTGGGCCGCCACCACGTGCACCGCGATCGGATCCGTTCGCAGCGTCCGATACTGCTTCTGCGCGGGGTCGAAGATCTCCATCGTCAGGGAAGGGATCTCCACCGCGCCACTCCGCTCCGGAACCAGGAGCTGCTCGACCGTGCGAATCCCGTTCACCTGGCCGCGCTCGATCGACTCCTTGTCGGTCGTCGTGGCATCGAAGGTGCGCACCCCCGGGATGGCGCCGAGCCTCGGCAGCCGGAGATCGCGCACGTTCCCGCGGCCGGTGGCGACCATGCGGAAGGTGACCGGCTGCCCGACCGCGACGCCGAGCGGGTCGGCCTGGGCGGTCAGCGTCCACTGGCCCACGTTGCCGGAGTCGAAGCCCGGCGGCCTTCCCGGGGGCAGCGGCTGCACCTCCAGGTGCAGCGCCTGCGAGGAGCGCCGCGAGCTGCCGCGCGAGAACAGCATGCCGAACCCGGTGAGGACCTGCACATCGGCGGGCTCGATGATCGCCTTCCCGGGCCGCAGCGCGAAGAGGGCGCGGCGGCGCAGCAGGTAGGCGGTGTACGGCACCCCGTCGAGGATGCGCTGCTCGGGCACCAGCTGCTGCGGCGCCTCGATGTCCTCGCTCCAGAAGCCGTCCAGGCGTGGTACCTGAAGTTTCTCGATGCTGCTCACGTTGGCGCGGGCGAGCAGGTACAGCGAATAGGTGATCTGCTCTCCGACGTACGGGCGGTCGTTGTCCACCGCCGCGCGGAGCAACAGGTCGCGCACGCCCGGGTGTACGTCGGCGAAGGGGTCGACGTCCGGAGGAACACGATCGCTGGACGGCGGTGGGGAAGCGGCGCGGCCTCCCCGCGGCGACTGCCCCGTCGGGACCACGCGGACCCGGATGGGCTCCGTCTGGAAGACCTTCGCCCGAGCCTCCAGCTTCGCGGGCTCGATGGTCAGGTCGCCCACGCGCTTGGGAGTCAGCATGACGGAGGTGAGGACGGTCCGGCGGAAGGATGGCGCGCCGTTGACGAACGAAAAGCTCACCTGCTCCGACCGGGATTGGTCCACCACGTCGAAGTCGGCGAAGGCGGGAAGCTGCAGCTCGCCTGTGTCGCCCTGGGAGGAATAGATGGCGCTGACGCGCAGCTGCAACGTGCCGTCCAGCGCGACCTCGGCCGCGTCGGTGGTGGCGGACAGCTCCACCTCGGCGGCCGCAATCGCGGGAGCCGACATCAGGAGTGCGAGACAGAGCGCGTTACCAGTCCTTCTCGGGATCACTTCGCTTCCTCACATCGGTCTTCTTCTTGGCGAATCGCCAGGTCTCCAGGTTCTTCTCGCTCGCGCGCAGGGCGTCTAGCAACCGCTGGGCCTCGGTCCGATCCAGGGGCTTCTCGTTGCCGGTTTCGGGGGTGGCTGCTTGCGGCTTCTGCTCGGGATTCTGCCCCTGCTGCTGCGCTGCATGGCCCTGGGGATCCTCCTTCTGCTGCGGGTCCGGCTGCTGGCCGGGAGATGCTTTCTGCGGAGCAGACTGCTCCTGCTTGCTGGGGGCATCCCCCTTCTGCGGCTCGGGCTTCTGTTGGGCGCCCTGTTGCCGCGGCTGCTCCTCGCTCTGCTTTCCCACCGGGTTCTGCCGCGGCTGGCGCTGCGTGCGCAACAGCAATTCCAGGTTCACCTTCGAGTCCACATCGTCGGGGTCCAGCGCGAGGGCGGCCCCGTACTGGCGGACGGCCTCGTCCGGCTGGCCCATCGACTCGGTCGCGAGCGCCAGCTGGTAGGCCGCTTTCGGCTTCAGCGCCGCGTCTGCCGCCTGCAAGGCCCGCCCCGCCTCGCCCGCGGCCGCGCCGGCCTTCGACGGGTCGAGCTTCAGCAGCGCGGCTGCGCGATCGAACGCGACCCCCGGATCGTCGGGCAGCCGCGCGCGCGCCTTGTCGTACTCCCGCAGGGCGCCTTCGGGGTCGCCCTGCGCCAGCAGCGCATTTCCCACGGCGACGTCGTCGTCGTCGCGCTCGTACAGCCCGCGGACGATGCCGCGGAGCGACTTTCCCATCCGCGCGAGGAACCCGGGCGGCTCCGCCTTCTTCGCCACGACCACCACCCGTTCGGGCGTGGCGATCAGGAGCGCGAGCACGGCCGCGGTCATGCGGCCCTCCGGCGCAAAAGCGGGCCCTCGCCGAGCGCCGCGGCGGCGCAGATCATTAGAAATGCCGGCCAGGCGAACCAGATGTACTTGTCGTCGTATTGCACGGACAGTCGCGACTCGAACTCTCCCTTCTGCATCTTCTCCAGCTCGGGCAGGAATTGGAGGACGCCCAGATCCGCGCCGGCGCCCTGCAGCAGGAGGCCGTTGCCGCGCGCGGTCAATTCGCGCAGGCCGGCAACGTCCGTGCGCGTGAGCACGGTGCGACCCTGCTTGTCCTTCTTGTACCCCACCAGGTTGCCCGAGCGGTCCAGGATGGGGATGGGCTCGCCCTCCGCTCCACCCACTGGGACGGCGAAGACCCGGACGCCGGACTCGGCGACCGCGGCGGCGGCCGCCAGCGCGTCGCCGCGCTGGTCCTCGCCGTCGGTGATCAGCAACACGGCCTTGCCCGCATCCCCCCGCCCGCCTCCCTCGAGCACGTCGCGCGCCTCGTAGAGGGCGTCGGCGATGGCGGTTCCTTGAGTCGCCATGCTGACCGGTTCCACGGCCCTCAGGAACATCCGGGCGGCCGCGTAGTCGGCGGTGAGCGGGCACTGCGTGAACGCGTCTCCGGCGAAGACCACCAGGCCGACGCGATCTCCAGTGAGCCGTTCGAGCAGCGCCGTCACCTCCAGCTTCGCGCGCTCGATCCGCGACGGCTTGACGTCGCGCGCCAGCATGCTGTTCGACGCGTCGAGAGCCACCACCAGATCGATGCCCGTGCGCTTCACCAACTCGGTGCGCTCGCCGCATTGCGGCCCGGCGGCGGCGAGCAGGAGGAAGAAGAGCCCCAGCCCGATCAACGAGCTCCGCGCGACGCCCTGCGCCGCCCCGGCGCCCTGCAGCACATGGGCGAAGCGCGCCGGGGGCACCAAGGCGGCCAGCCGCCATTGCCGCCGCCATGCGCGGACGGCCGCGATCGCGCCCGCCACCAGCGCGAGTGGAGCGATCCAGAGGAGCAGCGGAGTCAGGATCCGCACATGCTGCCCGAGCAGGGTGGTCTGGATCCCCGTCATGCTACGGCGCCCCCTGCAAGCGCGTTCCGCGCAGCACCACGCCCATCAGCCCGAAGAGCGCGGCCGGCAGGAAGAACCGCGCGTACCACTCGTCGTACCGGGCGCTTCCACCCGCATCGTAGATCTTGCTCTTCTCCAGGCTGTCGAGGACCGCCAGGAGGCCGCGCTCCAGGGACTCCTTGTCCGTCGCGGCGGAAAAAGTCCCGCCGGTCACGCCGGCGATCTGCTGGAGCAGGTCGGGGTTGACGTCGATCTCCACCGGCTCGTACGTCGTGCGGCCGAACAGGTCGGTGCCGGTGGGGTAGGGAACGCGGCCGCCCTTGCCGATCAGGATGGTGAAGACCTTGATGCCCAGATCCTTCGCGATGCCGGCAGCCTGCAAGGGCGAGAGGTTGCCGGCGTTGTTGTCGCCGTCGGTGATCAGGATGATCACGCGGCTCTTCGCCTCGGATTCCCGCAGCCGGTTGACGGCGGTGCCCAGGGCATTGCCGATGGCAGTGCCGTCCACGATCACGCCGGTGCGGACCTGATCCAGGAGCGCTTCCAGCACCTTGTGGTCCAGCGTCAAGGGACACTGCGTGTACGCCTCGCCGGCGAAGACGACCAGCCCGATCCGGTCGTTCGGGCGCGAGCCGATGAAGTTGCGCAGGACCTCCTTCGCCACCGTGATCCGGTCCTTGGGGCGGAAGTCGGCTGCCAGCATCGAGGTGGACAGATCGAAGGCCACCACGATGTCGATCCCCTCGACGGAGAGGTCCTGCCGGCGCGCCGCGCGCAAGCGCGGACCGGCCAGGCCGATGCTGGTCAGGACAAGGGCGGCGATCACCAGCGCGCCGGGCAGCCACCACAGCCGCGCCCAGCCGGAGGGGCGAATGGCGCGCGCGGCGCCGCTCTCCGGAAGGACGATCGCCGGCAGCGTCCGGCGCCGCCGCCGCAAGAGCCACACCGCCGGGACGGCCGCGAGCAGTCCCAGCAGCGCCCAGGGATGCGCGAAACCGAGCGCGCCCGCGGTCATGCCGCCTTCCCCGGAATCGCCCGCAGGGGGCGGGTGTGGCGGATGAGCGACTCGGCCAGGTCGATGCCCGCGAGGCACTCCTCCGCCGTCGGCTCGACCTTGGCGAACTTCACCAGGTCCTCCCAGCGCAATTCCTCGATCTGGGCGGCGAGATCCAGGCCGATGAGGCGGCGCCGGCGCAGCTCCGCCACGAGCTCGTCGCTGGTCAGATCGAGCGCGTTGAACTGGAGCCGCGCACCCAGATAGCCGCGGACGATCTCCGAGAGCGCGAAGATCGCCCCGCGCCCTTGCCCGCGCGACCAGGCTGCGTCGGTGCGCAAGGCGGCGAGGCGCTCCAGGGCCAGGTCGTCCGCGAAGGCCTCCGGCGCGGGTGCTTCCGCCGCGGCCGTTCGCCTCCCGAGCCGCTTGCGCGCGACGAGGAACGCCAGGGCGAGCGCCAGAGCGCCCAGGATCCACGCCCAGCGGAAGCTCCGGACCTTGACCGCGACCGGCGGCTTCGGCCCATGGTGCGCGCGCTCCGGCGAGGCCTGTCCTTCCTCCTCGACCAGGCTGCGGAACTTGAGCGGCCGGCCGCGGATCGAGAGCTGCCGGGCGCCGTCCGGGCCGCTCACCGCCAACGTGAGATCCGGGATGCGCGGCTCCAGCGTCGCATAGTCCGCGAGCGTCAGCTCGAACTCGGTCCGGGCTTTTCCGCCGCCCAGGTCGGAACGGCGCGAGCGCGGCGCGGCCGCTCCCTTTGGCGTCGCCATCGGCGACGGGTCGAAGGCCGGCAGCGAATAGACGTCGCGCGCATCGTGCTCCACCACCAGCCGCACCTCGACCAGGTCGCCGAGGGCGACTTGCTCCGGGGTCGCCTCCAGGGCGAGGAAGAACGGCGCGGCTTCGGGGAACGGTGCTCCGGCCGCCAAGAGCAGCGCCACGGCGGCGATCATGCGGAGCGCCTCCGCGCCCGCGCGCGAAAGAGCGCCGCGAGCGGAGCGACGTAGTCGTCGCCCGGCCGGAGCCGGACCGCCTCGACCGAGAGGTGGCGGAAGATCCGCTCGCGCTTCTCCACGCGCTCCTGTGCGCGCCGCTGGTACTCCCTTCGGGTGCGGCCGTCGGAGAAATCGACGAGGACCGCCTCGCCGGTCTCCGCGTCCATCACCGGCCAGAGGCCCGGGATCCCCGGGAGCGCCTCCTCCGCCGGATCGCTCACCACCACCGGCACCACGTCGTGCCGCCTCGACAGCACCGCCAGCGCCTGCTCGTAGCCGTCGGCGAGGAAGTCGCTGACCACGAACACCACCGCCCGCCGCCGCTGCGCGCTGCTGAGGTGCCCGAGCGCCGCCGCCAGGTCGGTGCCGCGGCCCGTCGGGCGGAAGGCGAGCGTCTCGCTGATCAGCCGCAGGCCATGCTTCTTCCCCCGCCGCGGCGGGACGTACCGCTCGATCCGGTCGGTGAAGAGCAGGAGCCCCGCCCGGTCGCCGTTCTCCAGCGCGGAGAAGACGAGCAGGGCGGCGATCTCGGCCGCCACCTCCGCCTTCGACTGCCGGGCCAGCCCGGCGTCCTGCGACGCGCTCCGGTCCACCGCGATCAGCGCCGTCAATTCGCGCTCCTCGGCGAACACCTTCACGAACGGCTCGCCCATCCGGGCGGTCACGTTCCAGTCGATGGAGCGGATCTCGTCTCCGGGCTGGTACGGGCGCACTTCGGAGAACGCCATTCCGCGGCCCTTGAACACGGAGTGATAGCTGCCCGCGAGCGTATCCTGCACCGCGCGCCGCGTGGTGATCTCGATCCGGCGGATCTTCCGGATCAGCTCCGCCGGGGCCGCCACAGGCTGCCTCCCGATCGCGGACCCGCTCTCATGGGACCTCGATCTTCTCCAGGATCCGCTGGATCACCTTCTCCGGCGTGAGGTTCTCCGCCTCCGCCTCGTAGGTCAGCGAAACCCGGTGCCGGAGGACGTCGTAGGCGACGGCCTTGACGTCCTCGGGCGTGACGAATCCGCGATGACGCAGAAAGGCGTGCGCGCGCGCGGCCAGGTTCAGATAGATGGTGGCGCGCGGGGAGGCCCCGTACTCGATGTACCCGGCCATCTCGCTCAACCCGGCCGACGGCGCGTCGCGGGTCGCGAGCACGATGCTGACGATGTAATCCTTCACCTTGGGATCGATGTAGATGTCGCTCACCACCCGCTGCGCCCGCAGCAGCTGCTCGGGCGTCACTACCGGCGTCAGCCGCGGAAGCTGCTGGCCCGCGACCCGGTCCATGATCAGGAGCTCCTCCTCGCGGGAGGGGTACCCCACTCTCACCTTGAGCATGAAGCGATCGACCTGCGCCTCGGGGAGCGGGTACGTGCCCTCTTGCTCGATCGGGTTCTCCGTCGCCATCACCAGAAAGGGCGTGGGCAGCGGGAAGGTCTGATCGCCGATGGTGACCTGCTTCTCCTGCATCGACTCGAGCAGCGCGCTCTGCACCTTGGCGGGAGCCCGGTTGATCTCGTCCGCCAGGATCAGGTTGGCGAACAGCGGCCCCTTCTTGACCGTGAAGCTTTGCGTCTGGGGCTGGTAGATCTGCGTTCCGATCAGATCCGCAGGCAGCAGGTCCGGCGTGAACTGGATGCGCTTGAACGAGAGCTGCAGGCACTCCGAGAGGGTCTTCACCGTCAGGGTCTTGGCCAGCCCCGGGACGCCCTCCAGCAGCACGTGGCCGCCCGTGATCAGGCCGATCAGCAGCCGCTCGATCATCTGCCGCTGTCCGACGATCACCTGACCGGCCTGCGCGAGCAGCGCTTCGACGAACGCCGACTCCTGCTGGATGCGATCGTTGAGGAGGCGGATGTCGGTCGCCGGCTGTGCGCTCAAATTGCCATCCCTCGTCCCGATGCAGGCTAACAGAACCACCAAACACGCCGAAACTTCCCGCCCCGGGCCGCCGCGCGCGGTGCGCATCCCGCGCTTGGGAATCGACGGCGCATCTGGCTATTTCAGCTCGCGCAGCGCATCGCAGGCACTGACGTCGCCGCCGTCGCAGCCCTTCTGGAGCAGCTCCCGGCCGCGCTTCGGGTCCATGCCGCTGTCCACCAGGAGGTATCCCTGCCCCGCGCAGCCGCGGGGCGAGCCTCCTTCGCAGGCGCGCGAGTAGTAGAGGCCGGCGCGGAGCGAATCGCGGGTGGTGAGGTAGAGATCCCCCAGGTGGGCGCAGCCGGAGGGGTCTCCGAGCTCGCACGCGCGCAGCGCCAGGTCTTCGGCGCGCTCCTTGTCTCTGGTGTGGAACGCGATCGACGCCAGGTTCGAGCAGGCCCGAGCGAACCCCTTGTCACAGGCCTGCGACAGCAGGGCATCCACCCGCGAGGCGTCCTGCGGGCCCCCCAGGTGGCGGACGAACAGGTCCCCGAGATTGCCGCAGGCGCGCGCGCTGCCGGCCTTGCACATCTGCTCCAGGCGGGGCAGCGCAGTCTTCGCGTTCGCGGCCTGGCCCTCGCCCAGGGCGGTCGCGCGCGCGTCGTCGGCGCATCCGTCGGAATTCTTCCCTTTGCAGGCCTTGCGGAAGAGCTGCGCCGCGCGGACGTCGTCACGGTGGACGCCGAACCCGTCGTGGAACAGGTTTCCCAGCTCGTCGCACGCTTTGGCCTTGCCGGCGGCGCACGACTTCTCCAAGTCCGCCGGCGTGGCCGCGGCAAGCAGCAGGATCGCGAGAATCATCGGCGCCATATACCGCGACTCACTCGTCCGCGGTCAGCTCGCGGGCTCCCGCGGGCTCGTCGCGCACCTCGGCCGGCACCGAGCCATCCTCGGGGAAGAAGCGGTCGAGCGCGCGCTTCACATCGGCCTCGGTGAGCAGCTCCGGCGCGATCCGCCGGAAGGCAAGGCCGCCTCGCCGCCCTCGCGTGTACCAGAGCAGGTGCTTGCGCAGCTCCCGGATGGCGGCCAGCTCGGCCTCGCGCGCGTCCAACTCGTGGTGGTCGTGGCCCCCGTTCGGGCGGCGCGGCCGCGGCGCGCCTTCGGGGCGCGGGAGCCGGTGCTTGCCTTGCTTGTCCTCGATCGCCATGCGGACGTGGCGCAGGATGGTGCTGCGCCATTCCGCAAGCGTGACTTCCTTGGGCGTCTGACCGCGCTCGAGCGCCAGCAGCTCGCGGAAGATCCAGGGGTAGCCGCAAGCACCGCGCGCGATCCGCGCGGCGTCCGCGCCCGTTTCGGCAAGCATCCGGATGGCCGCCTCCGCCGTGAACAAGTCCCCCGACCCCCAGACGGCAATCCGGACCGCCTGCTTGGTGCGCCGGATCAGGTCCCAGTCCGCGCGGCCGCGGTACATCTGGGCGCGCGTGCGCGGATGCAGCCCCACCGCCACGGCGCCACCCTGCTCGCAGGCGGCGGCGATCGCGGGAGCATTCCTGTTCTCCTCGTCCCAGCCAGCGCGCAGCTTGACCGTCACCGGCACGGGCGCCACGGCCGCGACCACCTTGCGCACGGTCCGCTCCACCAGCAGCGGATCCTTCAACATCGCCGCGCCGGCGCCGTGGCAGCACACCTTCTTCACCGGGCAGCCCATGTTGATGTCCACGGCATCGACGGGCCCGTACCGTTCGACGGCGACCCGGGCCCCTGCCGCGAGCACGTCCGGGTCGTGCCCGAAGACCTGGATCGCGAACGGCCGCTCGGCGGCGGGGCGCTCCAGGTAGCTCAACGTCTGGTCCCCGCCGTGCACCAGCCCGTCGCTGCTGATCATCTCGGTGTGCGCGATCGACGCGCCCATCTCCCTGCAGAGGAGGCGGAACGGCCAATCCGAGACTCCGGCCAGCGGCGCCAGGAAATACCGGTTCGCCAGCGTGAGCGGGCCGAGCCGGACCGGTTGCACGGTTCCAGACGCGGGGTGTGCTCCGGGGTGCGACTCGCCCCGCGCGGCGAAGGGTGCATCCTGGCTGAGCGCCCCCACGGACATGGCAGGCTTGTATCGGCGGCAAGGGTTGCGGGCAAGGGAGGATCCGGAGCGCCCGCACGCGCGCCCGCCGTACGGCCGCTTTCATCTGGTGGCGGGCTTGATGCTCTGTTAGCAGTGCGGGGCGTGCGCTTCCTGCCCCTCCTGATCGCCGCAGCCTGCGCCGCTCCGAAATCGCCGCCGCCGCCCGTGCAGCCGGAGCAGAGGCCGGCGCGAGAAGCGGCGGGGCGTGTCGCCGCGGACCGCGTCACGCTGGTGTTCTCCGCGTCGATAGCGGGGCAGATCGTGCCGTGTGGGTGCTCTCCCGACCAGCACGGCGGCCTTCCCCGGGCCGCCGCGTACCTGCGCAAGCTTCGGCAGACGGAGCCGGACCTTCTTTTCGTCGACGCCGGAGATCTCCTCTTCGAGACCTTCGCGCGCCCGCCCGGGCAGATGCTGACGCAAAAGCAGCTCAAGGCACGCACCCTCGCGCAGGGCGACGTCTTGCTCGGCGCGGCCGCGCGCGCGGTCGGACAGCGCGACCTCGCGCTCGGTGCGCCGTTCGTGGCGGAGACCGCGGGAGGGATCCCGCTCCTCGACGCCGGGATGGCTTCGGTTCCCGGCGCGCGCGAGACGCTGATCGCGAGCGCGGGGCCGGTGAGGGTCGGGCTGTTCGCGGCCGGCTTCGAACCGGACGTCGCCGCGACCCTGGCCGCGCGCGCCCGCGCTCTGCGCGAGCAGGGCGCCCGGATCGTGGTCCTGCTGCTCCACCCGCGCGGGCCGACGGCGTTCACGGCAGCGCAGGCGCTGCTCCCGTCGGCCAGGGAAGCGGGGGTGGACGTGGTGGTGCTGGGAAGGCGCGACGATCCTGCGGCGGACCCGAACGCGAAGGATCCCGGGCTGCCGCCGCTGCTCGCGGTCGAAGGCAATGGGCAGAGCCTTCTGCGCCTCGACGTGCACCTGGGCGACGGGCCCTTGTCGCTCGCGCCCACCGCGGAGGACCGCGGCCAGGAGCTGAAGGGACTCGATGCCCGCATCGAGCGATTCCGCCTGCAGCTCGCCGCCGCCCCCCAGCGGCGCGAGCAGTTGCAGGCCAAGATCCGGGAACTGGAGGAGCGCAAGCGCGCGCTCCTGGCCGCCCCCCTGCCGCAGCCCGCCCCGGGGACCAAATGGGCCCAGGCAACGTTCGTCCCGCTCACGAAAGAGCTCGGCGCGGACGCGGATGCGCAAAAGCTGGTCGATGCGTACGACCAGAAGGTGACCGAGCTGAACCTCGCGGAAGCACGGCGCCAGCCGGAATCGTGTCCACCCCCGGCCCCCGGGGAGCGCTCCTTCGTCGGAGTCAATGGGTGCGCCAGGTGCCACGAGGATGCGACTGCATTCTGGACCGAGACCAAGCACGCCCGCGCCTACCAGACGCTGGTGACGGTCAAGAAGCAGTTCAGCCTGGACTGCATCCAATGTCACGTGACTGGCTGGCAGCAGCCCACCGGCGTCTGCCGCATCGATCGCACCCAGGTCGGCGGCCCCGGAGTGGACGGGCGCGGCGTCGGGCGCCAGGACGTGCAGTGCGAGAATTGCCACGGGCCAGGCAGCGAGCACGTGAAGGATGGAACCGGCGCTTTCATCCAGCTCCAGGTGCCTGCGAGCTCCTGCATCCGCTGCCACGAGGCGGCCAACTCTCCCCACTTCGACGACGCAAAGTATCGCCCGTACATCGTCGGCCCTGGACACGGCCAGCCGCTCGCGAAGGGCGAGAAGCCCCGTCCCCGGCCGGGTGGGCCGCACCATGAGTGAACAGAAGCTCGCGCATGCCCTCGAGCAGCAGGAGGACCCGGGGCGCCTCTGGTTCCTGCTCGCGGCGCAGAAGAGGCGCCTGGGGCTGGCCGCGCGCCGCATGCTCTCGCAGGGCGGGTTGCTCGCGCTTCGCGGCGTGCCCGATCTCTCGCTCGAGCTGATGATGCGGCTCGCCCACGGCGCCATGCTGGCCCAGGGCGCCGAGAGCTGGACGGCGCCTCTTCACGGTCACCGGGTGCACCGGTACGCGTTCACGGGGCGGGGCGACGGTCCCCCGGTCCTGCTGCTTCACGGGCTGGGCGGTTCGGCCAGCTCGATGGCGCCGATGGTGCCGGCGCTGCTTCCCCTCGCGCCTCGGGTGGTGCTGCTGGAGCTGCCCGGGCACGGGCGGTCTCCGGACCCCCTGCAGGGGCCGCTGGGGGCGCGCGAGTATGGCGCCGTCGTCATCGACTGCGTCGCGGAGATGATCCGCGAGCACGGCGGCAAGGTGGCGCTGGCCGGCAACTCGCTCGGCGGCGCGCTTGCGCTCTACGCCGCCCATGAGCGGCCCGATCTCTGCGCCGGCGTGGTGGGACTGAACCCGGCCGGGGCGGAGCTCTCCGACGAGGCCATGAACGCGCTCCCCCGCGCATTCACGGACCCGAACACGGGCGCGGCGCACATGGCCCGACTCCTGTTCCACCGGACGCCCTGGCCGTTCTGGCTGGTGGCGCGGGACTTCGCCCGGCATTGGGGCACGCCCACCGTGCAGCGCATCCTCGACGACGCGCGGTCCGGGAGCGATCGCTCGCTGGGGCTGGACGTGCTCACCGACATCCAGGTCCCGGTGCTCATCCTCTGGGGCGCGGAGGACCGGCTGCTCCCGGTGCGCAGCCTGGAGGACTTCCGCCGCATCCAGGGCGCGCGGGTCGAGATCTTTCCGGGATGCGGCCATGTCCCGCAGCTGGAGAAGCCCGCGCTCACGCGCCGCGCGGTGGCCGACTTCATCCGCACGCTGAAATAAGCGGCCGCCGCCGTTGATTCTTGTCCGAGGCGCGGCCCATCCATGTCGGCAAACCACTCCAGCCCTGCGCCGATGTGTACTTTGACAGAGTCCCCGCTCGCCAGTAGGAGGGAAAGGTTGCGCTCCGCGATCGCCATCGTGCTCGCAGCCGTTTGCGTCGCGCCTGCCGGGCGCGCGCAGGAAGACCCGTGGGGAGACGCCCAGCGGGTCACCGATCCGCCGCCCGAAACCGAGCAGCAGAGGCCGGACGAGTCCGCGGACGACCCCGATGCGCAGGCCGAAGTGGAGAAGAGCGCCGCCGAGCTGGAAGCGGTCCGCAAGGCGGAGGAGAAGGCGGGCCTGTTGCCGCAGGCCCCTGGCGCGGGCCCGCGCGACGGCATCTCGGTCGGGCTGGATCCCGCCGATCCGGTGGCGCGCGATCTCTCGACCGCGCTGGGGACCGGGCTGGACGGCGCGCCGCTCGCGGACCCCGCGCCCGCGGGCAGCGTCTCGGTCAAGCTCCCCGAGCTGCTCGGAATCTCCGAGGAAGAGCTGCGGGCGAAGTACGACATCCCGGTGGAGCTGAACGATGCCGTGGTGGCCTACATCCGGTTCTTCCAGACCGACGCGCGCGAGCATTTCTCCAAGTGGTTGGGGCGCAGCACGCGCTACATCCCGATGATGCGCGAAGTGCTCGAGCGCGAGCGGATTCCGCTCGACACGGTCTACCTGGCGATGATCGAGAGCGGGTTCAGCGCCTACGCGTACTCGTTCGCGAAGGCCGCGGGGCCCTGGCAGTTCGTGCTCGGCACCTCCAAGCGGTACGGCCTGCTCACCGATTTCTGGGTGGACGAGCGGCGCGATCCGTACAAGGCCACGGTCGCCGCCTCGCGCTACTTGAAGGACCTCCGGGAGAGGTTCCGCGGCAATTGGTATCTCGCCTGGGCGGGCTACAACGCCGGCGAGGGCAAGATCAGCCGCGCCATCCGCAACGAGAAGACCACCGATTTCTGGCGGATGATGGGCAAGGGCAGGACGCTGCGCGCGGAGACCAAGCACTACGTGCCCAAGCTGATCGCGGCGGCGCTGATCGCCAAGCATCCGGAGCGGTTCGGGTTCCGCGTCGACTACGACGAGCCGCGGGAGTTCGAGGAAGTGCGGGTGCCGGACGCGACCGACCTGCACGTGCTCGCGAACGCGGCGGGCATCACGTTCGAGGACTTCCGCGATCTCAATCCCGAGCTCCGCCGGTTTTGCACGCCACCCGGCGGCTGGACCGTCAAGCTCCCCAAGGGGAAGCGCGAGACGTTCCTCGGGGAGTACGCGAAGCTGGACGCGAAGGATCGACTCAGCTTCACCGAGCACAGGGTGGAGAAGGGCGAGCCCCTGACGAAGATCGCGCGCGCTTACGGCGTGAGAGAGTCGGCCATCCTGCGCACCAACGGGCTCAAGAGCTACCGGCAGATCAAGCCGGGGCGGATCCTGGTGATCCCGATGGCTGGCGCCTCTCGCGGCCTGCTGGCGGGAGCGCAGCTGGAAGATCGCCGCGCCCTTCGACGCGCGCGTGAGCGCGTGACGGGCGCCGCGAGCGATGCCCCGGCAAGGGTGCCGGGGCCGCAGCGGCCCCCTGGAACGCTCTACACCGTGCGGCCGGGGGACACGCTCTGGAGGATCGCCGCGAAGTTCTCGACCACGGTGGACAAGCTCTGCAAGCTGAACGGCCTGACCCCACGGCAGGCGCGCGCCCTGCAGGTCGGCCAGACGCTGGCGGTACGAGAGACTTAGCGCGGAGCGCCCTTTTATCGACAGGCGCGATCCGTTTGTCGTCTTGCCGGTAGGCATTCCTGGACTCGCCCGGGGATTCCGGAACGGGTTGGGGCTTCGCCCAGCTCGTTCCGGAAACCGGGACGAGTCCAGGAATGCATATGGGCAAGACGACGAGCGGATCGCGCCTGGCGCTACGTCGACCCGGCAAATGCAAATAGATGTGGTTCAACTGGTTGAACCGGCGGCTCGAGGACCGCGGTCCGAACCGGGCACATGTGACGGATCATGAGTGTCGCCGGACGGGTTAGAGTGCGGCGCCATGCTGATTCCCATCCTTGCTCTCGCCCTGGCCGCGGCCCCGGTGAACGGCGACGCCCGCTTCGAGGCTTTCGCGCAGAAGTACGTCCAGGAGCTGCTCGATCGCGACCCGGAGACCGCCACGCGCCTGGGCGAGCACCGCAACGACGCGCGGCTCAACGACTACAGCGCCGCGGGCGTGCGGAAGGACCTGGCGGCCGCGCGCTCCGCGTTGGCGGAGCTGTCGCGCATCGATCTCTCGACGCTTTCCTCCGAAGACGCGGTCGACGCGCGCACGCTCAAGAATCGCCTCGACTCGCAGATCTACGAGCTGGCCACCATTCGCGGCTGGGAGTGGAACCCGCTGCAATACAACGTCGGCGGCGCCATCCATGCCCTGATCTCGCGCGAGTTCGCTCCGCCTGAGCAGCGCCTGCGGGCGGTCATCGGGCGGTTGAAGGGAGTTCCGGGCGTGGTGGCGGCGGCGAAGGCAAATCTGAAGACGCCGCCCCGCATCCATACCGAGACGGCCATCCAGCAGAACAAGGGCACCCTGCGGCTGGTGAAAGAGCAGCTGGACGCCCTGGCGAAGCAGGTTCCGTCCCTGGAGAAGGACTTCCAGGCGGCGCGGGCCGGGGCGCTCGCCGCGCTGGAGGGCTACCAGGAATGGCTGGAGAAGGACCTGCTGCCGCGCTCCACCGGAGACTTCCGCCTGGGCGACGCGAAGTTCCGCAAGAAGCTGCGTTTCGCGCTCGATTCCGACCTCTCGAAGGAAGAGATCCTCCGGCGTGCCGAGGCAGACCTGCAGGAGACGCACGCCGCGATGCATGCCGTTTCGATGCAGCTCTGGCCGCGGCTCTTCGCCGGCAAGCCGCCTCCGGAGGATCGGGCTGTCGCGATCAAGGCGGTGCTCGACGAAGCCGCCGGCAAGCACGCCACCAACGAGACGGTGATCGCGCAGGCCTCGCGGGACCTGGCGGAGGCGACGGCGTTCGTGCGCGAGAAGGGCATCGTCAGCGTGCTCGACGAGCCCCTCGAGATCGCACCCACTCCCGAGTTCCAGCGCGGCGTTGCGGTCGCGTCCTGCAGTCCGCCCGGCCCGCTGGAGAAGAACGCCAAGACCTTCTATTACATCTCGCCCACGCCGCAGGACTGGCCGACCTCGCGCGTGGAGTCGTTCTTCCGCGAATACAACGACGACATGCTGCGGGAGATCACCATCCACGAGGCGATGCCCGGGCACTACCTCCAGCTCGCGCATGCCAATCGCTTCCGCGCTCCGACGCTGGTCCGGGCGGTCGTCGCCTCCGGCACATTCATCGAGGGCTGGGCCACGTACGCGGAGCAGCTGATGGCGGACGCCGGCTACGGCGGGCCCGAAGTGCGCGTGCAGCAGCTCAAGCTGCGCCTGCGTTCCATCCTCAACGCCATCATCGATCAGAAGATCCACACCGAGGGGATGTCCGAGAAGGAAGCCATGGCGCGGATGATGACCGACGGCTTCCAGGAGGAAGGGGAAGCGGCGGGGAAGTGGAAGCGCGCGCAGCTCACCTCGACGCAGCTCTCCACCTACTACGTCGGCAACGCCGAGATGAACGACATCCGCGCGGCCTGGGAGAAGGACCACGGCAAGTACCCGGACCTGCGCGCGCTGCACGACGGCATGCTCTCGTTCGGGAACGCCGCCCCGAGGTACGTGCGGGAGCGGATGGGTCTGAGCGGCGCTTCGCCGCGCCCGCGAGCAACCGTGACTCCTCGATGACCGCGGGCTATTGCTCGGAGAGGAGGATCTTCAGCTCGCGGATGCGCTGCGTGATCTCGTCGCGAGGCATCTGCCGGTACGATTCGGGCAACAGCGCGCGCGAGGTGCATTCCGCGATCGCCACCAGCGTCTGCAGCTCGACCTCCAGCGGGTAGCTCGGCGGCAGGAAGTCCGCGAAGGTCTCGCGCAGGTCCTGCGCGGTGACCCTCTCGCGGCCATCGGTGACGGCGCGGAGCTTGGCGCGCACCAGCGCGGACTCGATGTCCGCTCCCGACATCCTGGGCAGGTCGGGGGGCAGGATGGCGGTGGTATCGCCCTCGAAGATGACCTTGGCCTTGCGCGCCATCGTCTTCACCAGCTCGACGCGCTCCTCGTGGGACTCCGGATAGAAGAGCGCGAGGTGCTCCTCCGCGCGCCCCTGCCGCTTGAGGTCCACCGGCAGCAGGTCCGGCCTCGAGGTGAGCAGGAACCAGACGATCTTTCCCCGGAACTCGGTGTTCCCCATGAACGAGGCGATCTGCGAGAACACGCGCGCGCTGGTGCCGCTGTCCCCCTGGGCATTGCGGTTGCCCAGGAAGGCGTCGGCCTCGTCGACGATCACCGCTACCGGCCACATCGCCTTGAGCAGGTTGAAGATCTTTTCCAGGTTTCCCTCGGTCACCCCTTGCCACTGCGAGCGGAAGTTGAGGAACTTCACGCAGGGAATCCCGATCTCGCCGGCGAAGCAGGTGGCCAGGAACGTCTTGCCGGTCCCGATCGGCCCGGCGATCAAGAAGCCCATCGGCACCACGTCGCGCTTGCCGGCCTGGATCGCCTTCGCAGCCTGGCGCAGGAGCTGTTTCGCCTTGGCGTGACCGGCCACCATGTCGATGGAGTGCGCCGGCTCGATGAACTCGAGCAGCCCGTGGCACTCGGCCTGGATGATCTCTTTCTTCTTCTCCTTCAGCTTCTCCACCGTCAGCTTCGGCCCGGCGATGGCCTCGGTCAGCACCCGGTCGAGCGCCACCCGGGACATGCCGGCCGTCATCTGGGCCAGCGCCTCGGCGTTGACGTCCGAGATCTCGGCGCGCTTCTTCCCCGACTGCCCGATCTTCCAGTCCACGTACTCGTACCGCTCCTTCTCGTCGGGGAGCGGCAGCTCGATGGAGGCGGCGTAGGGATTGCGGCCGATGCGCGGGTTGAGCTCGGCGAGGTTCTCGGCGATCAGGCAGACGGAGAAGTCGGCCGTCAGGAACTGCGGGTCCTGCGCCCACTTCACCAGGGTCACCAGCGAGTAGCGGTCCTCGCCGGGCATGTAACCGAGGTCCCCCGCGGGGGCGACGGTCTCCGCGAAGTCCACGATGATGGCGACGCTCTTTCCGTCCGCGATGCGTACGCGCGCGAACGACTCGAGCAGGGGAAAGGCGCGCGCCGGGTCCTTGGGGACCGCCTTGGCGTACTCGGTGCCGAAGAGCGTGTCGTAGCCCGAGACCGCGGCCATGAAGTCCTTCTGCATCTCGGGAGTGGCGAGCCGGATGCCGCCCGACCGGTCGTAGAAGACCACCAGGTCGCGCGTCCCGAACAGCTCGTCGGCAAGGAAGCTGCGCAGCGAGATGAAGCGCCGGCCGCCCTTGCCGTCGTCCGCCGGCTGCAGATCGCGCACCGCGCCGTGCAGGATGAAGGTGGAGATGGTCTTGGTGTAGTACCGCTCCGCGAGCATGCGCGCCCAGGGCGGGAAGGAGGCGAGCGGGTCCGGCGAAAGCGAACGGGACTTCCTGGGCATGGCGTCCTCTTCTAACGAATCGCGCGCGTCGTCGCAGCGCCAGCCGCGCCGCTCCGGGCGCGGAACGGTATCACGGCGCCGTTTCCAGGCCCCGCTCCGGCATGATGTAGAGAGCAGGGATCAGCACGAGGATCGCCAGGTCAGCTCTCGGTCAAGGCCTTCGCCGGGTCGAGCCGCGCTGCCGCGCGCGCCGGCAGGAACGCGCCCAGGAGAGCGGCGAGAAGTGCCACGCCCACGCCCAGCGCCAGGTGTCCGGTATGAAAGGTGAAGAAGGTGGACGGCTTGAAGGGAAAGTCGGGGAGGCCGGTGCGGGCGATCTGATCCAGCAGCGCCCCCGCCACCCGGGCGAGGATCACGCCGAGCACGCCGCCCGCCAGCCCGGTGGCGGCGGCTTCCGCCAGCACGACGGCAGCCACGTCGCCCCGCGTCGCGCCCACCGCCCGAAGCACCCCGATCTCGCGCGTCCGCTCCCGCACGCTGGCGTAGAAGGCCTGCATCGTGTTCACCGCCGCCAGGCCGGTGATCAGCGCGGCCAGCAGCGAGAGCGCGAGGGTGACGAGCTCGACCGCCGCGCCGATCTGGACGGCGTAGCGCTGCTCGGTGTCGTCGATCTCGAGCCCCAGCTTCCTCACGCCGGCAGCCACCTCGCCCACGTCATCGGCGCTCTGGGCACGGACCAGCACGCTCGAGTAGGTGTCCGCGTCCGCGCCGTACTTGCGGTTGATGCGCCGGATGGCCGCCAGCGGCATGGAGACGCCCGCCAGCGTCGCGCGCTCGGAGAAGCCGACCACTTGCATCGAGGTTTCCTGGGAATCGGGCAGCGAGCGGGAAACGACCCAACTCCGGCCCAGCTCGAGGGGGATCTGGAACCCGACCAGCATCGAGTCCGTCAGCCGCGGCAGGTTGCGCTGCGGCGCGAACACCTTGTTGTACAGCTCCAACAGGCGCCGGTTGACCACCACCGGGACGGGCTGGGACTCCCCCCGATCCTCGAAGGGCATCCGGGCGTCCTCCCCGATCAGCTCGGGCATCAGTCCGGTCGCGACCACCTCGAGCCCCATGCGCAGCTCGCGTCCGAAGAACGGCCCGCTGAACCGGGTCACGGCCGGAACGCGCAGCTGCATCTTGGGATAGGCCGCGGCGACCCCGCGCAGCGCGCGCAGCTTCTGGACCGTCGCGTCGTCGATCTTCTGCTCGCCCAATAGATTTCCGATGGCGAGCTGGGGGACCACCACTTCGACCTCGCGCGTGCTGACGGGGAACACCTGGTTGACGACGCCCTGCAGGCCCGCCCCGAGGGCGAGAAAGAACACCAGGCACCCGGTGCCCAGGGCCACGCCGCCCGCGCTCACCGCCAGGGCCCCCAGCTCGCGGACCAGGTTGCCCCGCGCGAGCCGGATGAGCTTGCCGATCTTCATTCGGTCTCCATCGCCTCGGCGCCGTCGGCGTGCAGGCGACCCTCGCGCAGCACCAGGATCCGCGTCGCGGCGTGGGAGACGCGCGCCTCGTGCGTGACGATCAACAGCGTCATTCCTTCCCGGTGGAGCTGCCGGAACAGGTCGATCACTCCTTCGCCGGTGCGCGCGTCGAGGTTCCCGGTGGGCTCGTCGGCCAGCAGCAGAGGTGGCCGCGCCACCAGCGCCCGGGCGATGGCGACGCGCTGCCGCTCGCCCCCGGAGAGCGCGGCCGGGTGCGCGCGCGCCTTGTCGGCGAGGCCCACCCGGTCGAGCGCCTCCCGCGCGCGGCGCTCCGCGTCTGGAACGCCGTCGCCGAAGAAGTCGGGCAGGAGCACGTTCTCCAGCGCGGTGAGGGCGGGGAGCAGGTTGAAGCTCTGGAAGACGAACCCGATCTGCGTGTGGCGCAGGGCCGCAAGCTCCGCGTCGGTGACGGCGCGCAGATCGCAGCCGAGCACCAGCGCTTCTCCCACGAACTCGCGGTCCAGGCCGCCCAGGACGTGTAGCAGCGTGCTCTTGCCGCTGCCGCTCTGGCCCTCGATCGCCACGAACTCGCCGCGGCGCACGGTGAGGTCGACGCCGCGCAGCAAATCTTGTGGAAGGGATCCGGGCTCCCGCGGCGGGTACTGCTTGGCGACGCCGCGGAGCTCGATGGCGCTCATGGAGCGACCAGCTCCACGTCCAGGCTCCCTCCGAAGCGGTCCGGAAGCGCTTCTGCCGCGACGGTCAGGCGGACGGTCCGGAGGGGCTCGATCACCTGCCCGACCAGCGAGCGCGCGACGTACGATTGGGGGCCGCTGCCGTACGCGCTCTGGGGAAGCTCGCGCAGGGCGGCCGCGAGCTGGCCGAAATCCACGCGCAGCGCCGCTCCCTCGTTGCCGTAGAGCACGGCCGCCTCCGGGCTCGCCGGTCGCGGTGTGCGCCGGATCTCGTCGGGTCGGAGCGGCCCGCCCATGAGATAGGCGACCGGCTTCCCCTCGATCTCCCGAATACCGAACCGTGCGCCGCGTCCAGCCGCGTAGGTGACCTGGAAGTCGTCTCCGGTCCGCTCCGCGCGGGCGCCCAGCTGTGGGAGCAGGCTCGCGATCCGCTCCAGCGCCTTGGCCAGCCGCGACCGGTCGCTGACCTGCGCCAGCGCCACCATCTGCACGGTGTCGAATGGGCTCTTGCGGCGAAAATCGAACCCGTAGTCGATCGCTTCGCCGATGTTCGCGCCGCGGGCGAGACCCAGCGAGACAGCCATGCCCGGCGCGAGCGCCGCGAACACCTCGGCGTCGGCGCCCCGCAGCCGATCGAGCAGCGCCGCCACCTCGGGGGTGGCGCGGACGGATTCGAGGAGCCGCGCTGGAGCGATTCCGAGGCGCGCTCGCAGCGCAGCGTCGGGCGGCAGCAATTCCACCAGGGGCGCTCCGCCTCCGGGCAGCGTCGCCTGCGCGCGCTGCGCTTGCGCCGGAGGCAGCTGCAAGACGAGACGCGACGCCACTCCCTGCTGCGAACCCCGGGCGGAGACGGCCGCGTCTCCGGGCAGCTCCCGCCGCGTGTATCGACGCGGAAGGGCGCTGCCGGCGGGCGCCCAGGCGATGAAGTCCTGCCCGCCGAGGAGCTTGCGCGCGGCTGCGAGCCCGGGATCCAAGGCGAGGGCCTGTTCCTTGGGACGCTCGCTCGCGTCCGCGACGGCCGCCGAAGGATCCCGCGCCCGCGCGACGATCGCGTATCCACGCACCACCGCGACGCCGAGGTGCTGGCCGCGCCGCTCGAAGATCTTCGTGGCCTTGGGTTGCTCCGCGACGGGCGCGAATCCGGCCCGCTCCACCAGGAGCCGTTGCACCGTCTGGAGGAAAACGTCGGGCTTCGTGAGCGGCAGGGAGGCGATCCAGTCCTGCCCGTCGAACAACGCCACCGCCGCTCCCCGGTCGGGATCGAGTCCCGCCGACAGGAGTCCGTCGCGCGTGAGCGGGTCGAAGCCGAGCTGCGCGGTCATGCCCCGCCGGACCTCGCCCAGCTGCTCGCCTCCCGGCAGCGAGGAGGCGCGCTCGGTGAGTGCGAGAAGATGCTGGGCGACGGCGCCCAGGGGGGCCGTGACCACCGCGCCCGGCGGATGCGCCGGCAGGAGCTCTTCCGCCGCCGCCGCGCTGGTCCCGCCGCAGCGCGAGCAGCCCGCGGTGGCGAGGAGGAGCAGCGCCAGGCCACGCGATCGCATCGCCCGCGCTTTCTAGGGTCCCCGGCGCGAGCGCATCATGCGCTGGAACCTCGGATTCCTGCTCATCGTCCAGAGGTAGGCGCCTTCCACGGCGGCGACGCCGAGCAGCAGCGGGCCGGTGAACGGCAGCAGCGTGGCCGCCACCACGCCGGCGCCCAGGCCGACGAGGTTCGGCTTCATCAGGAACGCGTCCTTGAGGTAGCTTTCCGCCATCTCCGCTTACGACTTGACGCCCTCGCGGCTGCCCAAGGTCTTCTGGCCCTCGGGAGTGGAGGCGGGCGACTCCATGCCCATCTCCTGCTTGAACTGCTTGAGCAGCTCGTTGGCGCGGATCTTTTCCGCCTCTTCCTCGATCTTGATCCCCTGCGTATCGACGTTGGACATCGCCATGTCCATGCGGGCCTCGTTGACCGCGGTCTGCTCCTGGATCTTCTGCAGCATCTCGTCGTGCGTGGCGTCGATGCCGGCGACCTGGAAGCTCTCCATCGCGTCGGCGACCTTGCTCTGCCACTTGGAGCGCCGGGCATCGCGCAGCGCCTGCATCGCCTCGTTGGTCTTGCGGTCCTTCTCGCGCATGAAGGCCTGCTTCACCTGCATGGCCTTGTCGAACGCTTGCCGGGCGCCGAGCAACTGCTGCTCATTGCGGGCGAGCGCCCCCTTCACCGTCTGTAGCTGGGTGGCGTAGGTGGTGGCGATGTCGTCGCGGGTTGCCTGGATGGCGGCCTTCACTTTCGAGGTCAGCTCGACCACGTCGTTCTTGTACTTCTGGTTCTCCTTCTCCAGCAGCGTGACGTTCGCCTTTACCATGGCGATCGACTCGTTCATCTTCGGGACCTGATCGTTCAGGTCGCGAATGTTCTGCTCGAGGATCAGCTCGGGATCTTCGGCCGCGGAGATCATCCAGCCGAACATCGAGCGAAATGCGCGCTTCATGCGCTTCCACATAAAGAAGGCCTCCAGGAGGTTCGCCCCTCAAAGCATAGCTTGAGATCGCTGGCAAGGATGGGTATTTCGCCCGCCGCATGCTCACCGGCTGCATCGACCCGCACGAGGTCTTCCCCGATTGGAAGCGCGATTTCGGCCGGACCGCGCCGCTCGAGCTGGAGATCGGGCCGGGCAGGGGCGCCTTCGCGCTCGACCACGCCGAGCGGCACCCCGAGCTCGACCTGATCGTGATCGAGACCCGCCGCTCGGACTGCGAGCTGATCCGGTCGCGGGCGGCGAAGCGCGGCCTGCGGAACCTCATGGTGCTGCACGGGGACGCCCGGTTGCTCGTCCCGCGCCTGTTTCCCCCGGGCTCGCTCGCGGCAGTGCACCTCCAGTTTCCCGATCCCTGGTGGAAGAAGCGGCACCACAAGCGGCGGATGCTCGACGCGGACTTCGGCCACCAGATGCGCGCCTTGCTGGCGACCGGCGGCATCGTGGATTTTCGCACCGATGTTCCGGCCTACGCGCGCGAGGGCGAGCAGACCTGGTTGGAGGCGGGATTCGAGAGGCTGCCGGACGAGCCCCCGGAGGTCCTCTCCACGCGCGAACGGCGGTATGCGATCAGCGGCCAGCCCGTCTTTCGCGCCCGCTTCCGCAATCCGGGCGCCGAGGTCCGCCCGACGCAAACCGGACGGAGCGGCCGCGACTGGCGCGACGTGCGCCGCAAATAGCCGAAAGGCTCTAGACTCCCGAGGGCACATGCTTCTTTCCCTGTTGCTGGCGGTCGATGCGGCGCTGCAGCCCTACGTCAGGGTCGATTCCAGGGCGGTAGTGCTCGAGCACGTTCGCGTGATCGACGGGACCGGCGCGCCCGCCCGCGAGGACCAGACGCTCTACCTGGTCGACGGCAAGATCGCGGCGCAGGCGCCCGCGGGGGCGCAGCGCCTCGACCTCCAGGGGCGCACCGTGATGCCCGGCCTGGTCGGCATGCACGACCACCTCTTCTATCCGATGGGTGGAGGCATCTTCGGCGAGATGGCGTACAGCTTCCCGCGCCTGTACCTGGCCGCCGGCGTGACCACCATCCGGACTGCCGGAAGCATCGAGCCGTACACCGACATCGAGCTGAAGAAGGCGATCGATGCGGGCAAGGCCCCCGGCCCGACGATCTGGATCAGTGGCCCCTACCTGGAAGGGCAGGGCTCGTTCGCCGTGCAGATGCACGCGCTGAAGGACCCTGTCGACGCGCGCAAATTCGTCAACTTCTGGGCCGATCAGGGGGCGACCTCGTTCAAGGCCTACAACACGCTGACCCGCGCGGAGCTGGGCGCGGCCATCCAGGCGGCGCACAAGCGCGGCCTCAAGCTGACCGCGCACCTCTGCTCGATCGGGTTCACCGAGGCGGCCCGGCTCGGGATCGACGATCTGGAGCACGGCCTTCTGGTCGACACGGAGTTCTTCCCCGGCAGGAAGCCTGACGAGTGCCCCGTGCCCCGCGAGGTCTACGAGGACCTGGCGAAGATGTCGCCGACGGACCCGCGCATCGCCGCGCTGATCGCCCAGCTGGTGAAACGGAAGGTGGCGATCACCTCGACGCTGGCGGTGTTCGACGCGTTCACTGAAGAGGGTTTCCGCCGTGCGCTCACGCCCGCGATGCTCGAGGCCGTCTCGGCCGATACGCGCGCCCGCCTGCTGCAGGCCCACATCTCGCGGAATCCGGCGATCTGGCCCGCGCTGGTGAAGCTGGAAATGGCGTTCGAGCGCGCGTTCGTTCAGGCGGGCGGACTTCTAATGTCGGGATGCGATCCGACCGGGAATGGCGCGGTGCTCGCGGGATACGGCGACTGGCGTGACGTCGAGCTGCTGGTCGACGCTGGATTCACTCCGCTCGAGGCGCTGAAGATCCATTCGCTCAACGGCGCCATCTGGCTCGGGGAGCAGGACCGCATCGGGTCCATCGCGACCGGGAAGGATGCGGACCTGGTGGTGGTCAACGGAGACCCTTCCACCAACATCGCCGACATCGAGAAGGTGGAGATCGTCTTCAAGCAAGGGATCGGGTTCGATTCGAAGAAGCTGGTCGAGTCGGTGCGCGGCCTGGCGGGGATGCGATGAAGCGGCTCCTGTTGCTCGCGCTCTGCGCCTGCGCCGTCCCGCCACCGCCGCCGGGGAGCGCGGGCCCGGCCGAAGCAGTGCAGGAGTTCGCCTCCGCGGTGCAGAAAGGGGACGCCGCCACTGCCTGGGCGCTGCTTTCCACGCGCACCCAGCAGGAGGCGGACGCCATCGCGGCACGCGCCCGCGCGAAGGCCGCTGACGGAAAGCCGGAGTCCGGGCGGGCCATGCTCTTCGGCAGCGCGCTGCCCGGCCGGCCCATCGAGGCGCGCGTCGTTTCCCAGTCCGGCGACGTGGCCGAAGTACGAACCAACGAGGACGGGGGCCGCGTCTACCGGGCCGTGCGCGAGGGAGGTCGGTGGCGCATCGACCTCGATCTGCCGCGCTGATATCCTCTCCTGCCCAGGAGAAGCGCATGCCGGACCTGCTGCACCCGACCGAGAGCGAGCCGGAAGATCCGCCGGAGATGCCCATCGATCCAGGCGACTTCGCCCTGGCCGTCGTCGCCGAAGACCAGATGGAAGCCCAGCTCCTCGTCACGGCCTGCGACGAAGCGGGCATTCCTGTCATCCTCCAGTCCGCCCGCAGCGGCTCGGTGGGGACCATCGCCTCGCCCGTGGACCGGTTCCACATCCTGGTGCCGCGCGCGGACCTCGAGCGGGCGCGCACCTTGCTCGAAGAGCGCAAGCGCGCGCTGGAGGAGGATCCTGACGGAGCGGCCCGGGCTGCCGAGGAAGAGGAAGCGGAGACCGAGCAGCAGCCCTGAGCTACCGCGCCGCGGTCTTGATGCGCGAGACGCGCGCCCGGGCCTCGAGTGGGCGGGCCAGCGCGACCCCGATCACCTTCCACTTCTTGTACTCCGTCTGCCGCTGCACGAAGGCGTCGAAGGGCTCGTCCAGCACCGCGCGATCCTTGCCGGTGCTGGCATGGCGCACTACCAGTCCGCCGTCGGAGCTGATCACGAAGCCCATGTGCGAGATGCGCACGACCCGGTTCGGATCGTGCTCGCGCACCACCATCAGGACGGTGCCGGGAGGGATGTCCTTCGACCGCTTCCGGGCCTCTTCGAGCGGCAGGAAGCGCACCTGGTACGTCCCGTCCGGGATGTTCGCCGCCGTGAGCCGCTTCAGCGCCGGCACCTGCGTCCATTCGGACTTGACCAGCGTCAACGTCTCCGAGGGCGCGCGCCGGTCGAGCGCAGGCACCTCGTCCTTGAGGTAACCCTTGCGGACGTTGGACGGCAGCCACTGCGCCTCGGTGAAGTGGTTCCGGCTCTGGAAGCTGGGCTTGCCGTCCGCGTAGCGGATGTCGTCCAGGATGGCCTTGGCCTGGTCGAGGTTCCGGGCGTTGGCCATTGCCAGCACGGTCTCGACGTAGGTCTGGCAGTCGACGCCGTCGGTCCGGAAGAGAGGGCCAGGCTCGGGACCGGAATCGCCGTCGCCGAGCGGGAGGTCGGTGTAAGGCACACCCAGGAACAGCCGGCTCAAAGCGTCGATGCGCCCGCTGAAAGGCAGGCGGCGCGCCTCGGAGATCTTGGCGTCGAGCTCGGCCTCCGTCAGGGAGAGCACCGGCGCGGCGGAAAGGAGCGCTGCGAGCAAGGCGGAGATCATCTCAGGGATGGTAGGTGGCGTGCCCGCGCGGTTCAAGCGAGAACGGTCAGAGTTTTGACAGTGTCCCGGACCCGGGATACCGAGAAAGAGTTGGCACGGCGCGGCACAATTCTGGCCTGCCTCCTTCTGGGCTGTGGACCAGTGAAGGCGACGCGCGTGATCGACAGCGCGGATGCGGCTCTGGTGCGCACCCGGGGGGCGGACGGCGACAAGCTCGCTCCTTACGAGACGACGCTGGCCGATCTTTACCTGGCGAAGGCCCGCGAGAAGCAGGGGTACGCGCAGTACGGCGACGCCGAGATCCTCGCTGCCGAAGCGCGGCGGTTCGCGGACGCCGCCAGCCTGAAAGCGGGTCAGCGCCGCGCCACCGAACCGGCCCCCGCCCCGGCCATGAGCTCCACGGTGCCGAAGCAGTGACGCGCGCGCTTGGGGCATTTGCCTGCGTTCTCGCGCTGGCGTGCGCGTCCGGTTCGGCGCAACGGAAGCGGGCGGACACCATCGCCGCCCAGATCCAGGCGGCTCGCGAGCAGGGCGGCGAGACCTGCGCTCCGCGGGAGCTCGCCACCGCCGAGGCCAACCTGAGATTCGCGCAGCTCGAAATCGAGCGCGGCGACTCTCGCAGCGCGGACTCCCACCTGGCCCTTGCCGCGCCGGCGGCGCGGGAGGCGGCGAACAAGAGCCGGGACTGCGCCAAGGTGAACGTGGTCGTCCGCGAGAAGCCGGCCGAACCCCCGGTCCCGAGGGTGGGGGTCAGGGACACCGACGGAGACGGGGTGCCGGACGTGGACGATCTCTGTCCCGACGTGCCCGGCCCGCCCGAGCGGCGCGGGTGCCCCCTCTTCACCGACCGGGACGGCGACGGCGTCTCCGACGACATCGATCGCTGCCCGGAGGTGGCCGGCCCCAAGGAGAACTTCGGCTGCCCCTGGCCCGATCGGGACGGCGACGGCGTCGCCGACAAGGACGACCGCTGCCCCGACGAGCCCGGCCCGGTGGACAACCAGGGCTGCCCGTGGAAATCGGTGCTGATCGTCGTCCGCCGCGACCGGATCGAGCTGAAGCAACAGATCCACTTCCAGCCCAACCGGGCGATCATCCTTTCAGACAGCTACGACGTGCTCCGCCAGGTGGCGCAGGCCGTCAAGGACGCTCAGGGCGTCGCCGTGCGCATCGAGGGTCATACCGACAACGTCGGCAAGCGGAAGGAAAATCTCAAGCTGTCGCAGGAGCGCGCCGACGCGGTGAAGGAGTACCTGGTCCGCGAGGGCGTCGACGCGGGCCAGCTGAAGGCGGTGGGGTACGGGCCCAAGCGGCCCATCGCCTCCAATGCCACGCGCGCTGGCCGCACGCTGAATCGCCGGGTGGAATTCCGCATCGAGGAGCGCAAGAAGTGACTCCAGTCGTGCGGGCCGGCACCACCACGGCCCCCGACGGAGCGATCCTGGCCTGGCGCGCGGAGGGTTCCGGACCGCGCGCGCTCATCGCCTGCAACGGCATCGGCGTCTCGACCTTCTTCTGGCGGAGGCTGTCGCAGCACTTCGCGGAGGTCGGCCCCTACACCTTCCTGAGCTGGGACTATCGCGGTCACGGGCGCAGCCCCGTCCCCGAGCATCCCGAGAGCATGACCGTGGTCGCCTGCGCCCGGGATCTCTGGACCGTCGCGGATGGCGCCGGGGTCGGGCAGGCAGTGTTGCTGGGGCACTCGATGGGCTCTCAGGTCATCCTCGAGGGGTACCGGCAGCACCCGGAACGCGTCCTCGGGCTTGCGCCCATGCTGGGCGCCGCCGGAAAGGCCCTGACCAGCTTGCCCGGCGGCGGCCCGCTTTTGCCCGTCTTTCGCATGCTGGTGGAGCTGGGCGCGGCCCACGCGCAGCTCGCAGAGCAGGCGCTGCGCGCGGTCCTCAAGCTGCCCGGCGTCTGGGAGGCGATCCGAGCGCTCGGGGTGGTGCATCCAGACCTCTGCCCGCGCGAGGACTTCGAGCCCTACTTCGAGCACCTCTCGCAGCTCGACCTGCGCGGGTACTTCGCCCTCGCGCGGGACCTGCTCTCCCACGACGCCACCGACCTCCTCGAGCAGGTGCGGGTGCCCGTGCTGGTGGTCGCCGCGGAGCGTGACCTGTTCGCGCCGGCGGCGCGCTCGCGAGAGATGGCGGCGCGAATTCCCGGAGCGGAGCTGCTGGTGCTGCGCGAGGGCAGCCACGCAGCGCTGGTGGAACAGCCGGAGCTGGTCGCGCTGACGCTGGAGAAGTTCCTGTCCCGGATCGAGGCGGGAGCTACTTCTGCCGGTAGGTGATCCGGCCGCGCGTCAGATCGTAAGGGGACAGCTCCAGCTTCACGCGGTCGCCGGGAAGGATGCGGATGCGGAACTTCCGCATCTTTCCGCTCGCATAGGCGAGCACCGAGTGCTTGTTGTCGAGCTCCACGCGATAGTTCCCACCCGCGAGCTCCTCGCGCACGGTTCCCTCGACTTCAATCCCGGCTTCCTTTTCTGACAATCGACGCTCCCTTGAAAAGCGCGGGTGTTCTACCCCGCCTTGGGCGCCGCCGCCAGCACTTCAGGGGAAGCCTGGTCCGCGAACTGCTTGAAATTGTCGGTGAAGAGCCTCGCCAGGTACCTGGCCTTCTCGTCGTAGGCCGCCTTGTCCGCCCAGGTGTCGCGCGGGTTCAGCACCTGGGTGGGTACGCCGGGAGCGTCGGTGGGCACCTCGAAGCCGAAGATCGGGTCCTTGGCGAAGTTCACCTTGTCCAGCTTGCCGTCGAGGGCGGCATTGAGCAGCGCCCGCGTATGCTGGATCGACATCCGCTTGCCGACGCCGTACGGACCGCCGGTGAAGCCCGTGTTCATCAGCCACACGCGCGTGCCGTTCCTGGCGATGTTCTCGGTGAGGAGCTTGCTGTACACGGTGGGGTGCAGCGGCATGAAGGGCGCGCCGAAGCAGGTGGAGAAGGTGGCCTGGGGCTCCTTGACGCCGATCTCGGTGCCGGCGACCTTGGCGGTGTAGCCGGAGAGGAAGTAGTAGGCGGCCTGGGCGAGCGTCAGCCTGGCGATCGGCGGCAGCACCCCGAAGGCGTCGTACGTGAGCATCAGCACGTTCTTCGGCTGCCCGCCGATCCCCGACTTCGAGGCGTTGGGGATGTACTGGATGGGGTAGCAGGCGCGCGTATTCTCCGCGAGCGTGCTGTCGTCGAAGTCCAGCTCCCGCGTCTGGGGATCCATGACCACGTTCTCCAGCACGGTGCCGAACATCCTGGTGGTGGCGTGGATCTCCGGCTCCGCCTGTGGGGAGAGCCGGATCACCTTCGCGTAGCAGCCGCCCTCGAAGTTGAAGACGCCGCTTGGCCCCCAGCCGTGCTCGTCGTCGCCGATCAGGGTACGCCGGGAGTCCGCGGAAAGGGTCGTCTTTCCCGTGCCGGAGAGCCCGAAGAACACGGCGGTGTCGCCCTGGGGGCCGATGTTCGCGCTGGCGTGCATCGGCATCGTGCCCTCGGCCGGGAGCAGGAAATTCATCAGCGAGAAGGCGCTCTTCTTCATCTCGCCCGCGTACTCGGTGCTGGCGATCAGCGTCAGCTTCTTCTGGAAGTCGACCAGGATGGCGGTGGGACCGTTGGTGCCGTCCTCCTCCTTCGAGGCCTGGAAAGCGGGCAGGTCGATGATGGTGAACGGGTCGGTGACGTTCGCGTACTCGCCGGGCTTCGCCGGCAGGAGCATCGTGCGGATGAAGAGGTTGTGCCAGGCGTACTGGGTGATCACGCGCACCGGGATCCGGTGCTCGGGGTGCGTCCCGACGAAGGCGTCGAGCACGAACACTTCCTTGTCCTCGAGGAACTTCTTCATCTTCTCGAAGACGCGGTCGAACTTCTCCTGCGGAAACGGCTTGTTGACCTTTCCCCACCAGACGGTCTTGTCGGTGGCGGCGTTGCGGACGATGAACTTGTCGTTGGCCGCCCGCCCGGTGTGCTTGCCGGTCGTCACCACCAGGGCCCCGCCCGCGCCGATCCTTCCCTCTCCCCGCCGGACCGACTCCTCGAACAGGACGGGAGCGGGAAGGTTCCAGTTTGCCTTCCTCACGCGAATGGAGCCGATCTGGTTCGGCTGGTCGGGCATGCGAGCCTCTCCTGTCTGGCACAGGGCGGAGGGAAGTAGCACACGGCGCCGCGAATCGGCAATCCGGCCAACGCGTCGGCGGCGGGCGGATGTTTGAAATCAGTACGGCAATGCACTGATTGCGACGGGATTCTGTGGAACTTTCGATAACGAAAAGGGTTTGATCAGGTCGCGGGGCCAGGCGCGATCCCCCGCCTCCATGCCCGAGAGCCGGGCAAGGTGTGCGACGACTTGTCGCGGGTCGGCGCCGCGCGCGCGCAACGCCGAGAGCGAGAGCGATTGATCCCGCTTCGAAAGCCGTTCGCCATTGGCTGCAATCAGCAGAGGCGCATGCGCCCAACGGGGCTCGCGCTGGCCGAGCAGGCGGTGCAGCAGGATCTGCCGGGCGGTGGATGGCAGCAAGTCCGACCCCCGCAGGACTTGCGTGATGTCCATTGCCCCGTCGTCCACCACCACCGCGAGTTGGTAAGCGAAGACGCCGTCGCCGCGCCGCAGCACGAAATCGCCGACGAGCTGGTGCGTATCGAACTCCTGATGGCCGAGGATCTGGTCGTGGAAGGCGAGGGACCCTGGCGGGACACGCAGGCGCAGCGACGGCGGACGGGTGCGCCGCCGCTCCTCGCGCTGCGTGCGGGTCAAGTTCGCGCAGGTGCCCGGATACCGCGGACCCTCGTCGCCGTGAGGAGCGCTGGCGGCGGCGATCTCCGCTCGGGAACAAAAGCACTCGTAGACATGGTCTGCCAGCCGGCGAAGCGCGCCTTCATGGTGAGCGGTCCGCGCGGACTGGAAGACCGGCGGTCCGTCCCAATCCAGGCCTAGCCAGCGCAGCTCGTCGAGCTGCTGCTCGGCCATCCCCGGCCGTACGCGTGGCCTGTCGATGTCCTCGATGCGGAGGGCAAACCCTGCGCCCTCCTGCCTGGACCAGAGCCAGGAGAGCAGCGCCGTGCGGGCGTTCCCAAGATGCAGCTCGCCGGTGGGACTGGGCGCGAATCGTCCTCGCTCGGTCATCGTCTAATCGCTCTCCTCGCTCAAAACGCTCCAGGGTTGCATGAACACGGACGTTCTATCGACACGGCAGGTCGCGACGCTGCTCGGAGTCGGCGAGGCAACTGTCAAGCGCTGGGCCGACGCTGGTGAGATCGAGTGCTTTCGCACACCCGGCGGTCACCGCAAGTTCCGGCTGCGGGACGTGACCGCGTTCGTGCAGAAACGGCAGTACCAGGCCGCTGGGCCCCTCCCGACCGGCGTGCCGCAAGGGGCCACCGAGCTCGGTGAAGAGGCCCTGCGCACCTTCGAGGAAGCCTCGCTCCGCGGCGACGCGCCCGCCCTGGTCGGACAGCTCGCGGGGCTACGCCTGCGCGGGCATTCGCTGGCGGAGCTGTTCGACGAGGTCGCCACCCCCGCCCTCCACCGCATCGGCGAGAAGTGGGCGCAGGCGAAGCTGTCGGTGGCCGAGGAGCACGTGGCCGCGCAGGCGGTGATCGACGCCGTCGCCCGATCCCAGCCGCTCGCGGAGCGGCCCGGAGAGCCGGTCCGGCCGGATCGGGGCACGGCCATCGTCGCGGCCGTGGCCGGGGAGCTGCACGACATCGCGGCCCGCATGGCGGCCTGCCTGCTGCGGGCGCATGGATTCGAGGTGCTCGCGCCGCTGGCCCAGACCCCGGCGCGCGATCTCGCCGACTTGATCCTGCGCTCGCGGGCGGTCCTGGTGGCGCTGAGCAGCACCATGAACCCGGAAGTCGCCGAGCAGGTGGGCATGTCCGTAGCCGCGACGCGGCAGACTGGAGGACGCGTGGTGGTGGGCGGCGAGGCGATGCGGAAGGCGCGGCTGCCCGAGGAAGCGAAGCTGTTGCGGTCGTTGCGGGAGCTGGAGTCGGAGTCACACGACGCCGGCCGCAAGCGCCCGCGGTCCTAGCCCCAATGCTGCTCAGTTAGTGCAGGACGATGGAAACAGAGCTACGTCGACGCCGACGTTACGCCGACGTCGACGTTACGTCGACGTGGACGTGAGGCTGGCATTGACCCGCCTCCGTCGGCTCCCGCGTCCGGCTTTCCGAGACTCTCGCCTGCCTGTCCACCGCTCTGGGGAGCGCCGCAGCGGAGCGGCCCGACGAGGGACAGGACGGCGGCGCAGGCGATGCGGGTCATGCACCTGAGCGCTCCGGCGAGTCGCCGCATTGCCTTCCCCGCGGGTTTCCCGCGCTCGCCCCCGGCCGCGGGTGTGGTATGACGCGCCGCCCGCGTTTCGCGGGAGAAGGCGTTCGATGAGCGACAAGCCGGAAGAGCAGCAGCAAGCGCAGGGCCCGCGAAAACACCAACCCTCCTTCGAGGAAGTGCTCCAGGGCGTTTCGGTGGAGGAGCCGAAGGCCCCCCCGGCGCCGAAGAAGAGCGCCCAGCCGACCTTCGAGGAGATCCTCGAGGCTGCGGCGCGGCCGGCTTCCGATGCGCCGAAGGCAGCGGCGCCGGAGAGGAAGAGCCGGCCGCCGCGGCAAAAGGAAGAGCGGAAGATGCCCATCGTCGTGCGCAAGCCGACGCTCGGCGCCGCCCCGTCCCCCGAGCCGTCCCCCGCTGCCACGCAGCCGGCGGAGAGCGCTCCTTCGAAGCCCGCGGACGATCCCGGCTCCGTCTTCTCCCAGCCTTCCCCGGAAGAGAACGCCGACTTCGCGGCGCTGTTCGCGGAAACCGAGCAGCAGAAGCCGGGGAAGCTGCGCGTCGGGCAGAAGCTCTCCGTCCGCGTCGCCCACCTGGGCGGCGAAGTCGCCTTTCTCGATCTGGGCGGCAAGGGCGAGGGGATCATCGACCTTCGGGAGCTGCGCAACGACACGGGCGATCTGCTCGTGCAAGTGGGAGAGACCATCGAGGGCTACGTGCTCTCCCTCAGCGAAGGCAATGTGGTGGTGACCCGCTCCGTTCCCAAGGGGGCCGGACGCGAAGTCGTTCAGCAGGCGCTCGACTCGAGGATCCCCATCGAGGGCCTGATCACCGGGCAGAACAAGGGCGGTCTGGAGGTCGATCTGGGCGGGCTGCGCGGCTTCGTCCCCGCGTCGCAGGTCGACCTGCGCTTCGTGGAGGACCAGTCGCAATTCGTCGGGCAGCGGCTCAGGTTCCGCGTGACCGAGATCCGCGGCGGGAACGCCATCCTCTCCCGCCGGGCGCTCCTGGAGGAAGAGCGTGCCGCGCAGGCGGCCGAGCTGCGCAAGAGCCTGGAGGTCGGGGCGCAGATCGAAGGCACCGTCACCTCGGTGCGCGACTTCGGGGCATTCATCGACCTGGGCGGACTGGAAGGGCTGGTGCACGTCTCCGAGCTGTCGCACGCGCGCGTGGCGCATGCGCAGGACGTGGTGAAGCCCGGACAGCGGGTGAAGGTGCAGGTCCTGCGGATCGAACGGGACGAGAGAGGGCACGAGAAGATCGCGCTCTCGCTCCGGGCCCTCGAGCAGGATCCCTGGAACGCGGCCCGGCCTCAGCTCAAGGAAGGGACCAGGCTCCAGGGCAAGGTCGCGCGCCTGCAGCCGTTCGGCGCATTCGTCGAGCTCTTCCCCGGGGTCGACGGGCTGGTGCACGTCTCGGCGCTCTCCGACCGCCACGTGCAGCACCCCCGCGAGGTGGTGAAGGAGGGCGAGAGCATCTGGGTGCAAGTGGAGTCGATCGACGACGCCCAGCGGCGGGTGGCGCTCCGCCGCATCAGCGAGGACGAGGCGCAAGCGCCCGAGGCGGCGAAGCCGGAAAAGCAGAAGCGGGCCCGCGTCGGCGACGTGGTGGACGCCACCGTCGACAAGTGCGAGGCCTTCGGGGTCTTCGTCCACTGGGACGGAGGCAAGGGGCTGGTGCCGAATCCGGAGCTGGGCACGCCGCGCGGCAGCGACAACAAGAAGACGGTGCCGCCGGGGACGCAGTTCAAGGCGCAGATCATCGAGATCGACGACCGCGGCCGGTACCGGCTGTCGCGGACGGCGGCCCAGCGCGCGGAGGGAGTCTCCGACTACCGCGAGTACCAGCGGCAGATGAACAAGAAGATGCCGCCGGGAAAGGGCTTCGGAACGCTGGGCGATCTGCTGCGCGCCAAGCTCGAGCAGCAGAGCGAAGACGAGTGAACGCTCATCGCTCCTGCAGCTTTTGCTGCAGGCGGCGCTCGATGTCGGGCCACTCCCGGTCCAGGATCGTGTAGTACGCGGTGTTGCGCGGCTTGCCGTCGGCGGCGGGCTGGAATGCGCGGAGCACGCCGTCGAAGTGCGCTCCGAGGCGCTCGATCGCGCGCCGCGAGCGGGTGTTGCGCTCGTCCGTCTTCAAGGTCACGCGGTAGCAGCGCCAGGTCTGGAAGGCGTGCCGGAGCAGCAGGAGCTTGGCCTCGGTGTTCACGGAGGTGCGCTGCGCGCTTTCCGCCAGCCAGGTGTATCCGATCTCGGCCGCGTCGAGGACGTCCTGCCCCGGGCGCGGATCCTTGCCCGGCAGCCACTCCCAGCGCTGCAGATCGAACAGGCGCGTGCAGCCAGCCAGCTCGCCGGCCGGCGTGCAGACGGCGAACACCAGCGCCGTCCTCCGCTCCATCAGGGCCACCGCGCCGTCCACGTACTGCGGCACCTGGTCTGGCGTCGGAACGAAGGCCCACTCGAAGGTCCCGCGCGGCCCGGCTGCAAGCGCGCGCATCGCCTGCATGTCGTTGCGCGAGAGCGGCCGCAGGACCACCGACTTTCCCGAGAGCGTGACCGGCTCGATCGGCATGGTCACGGGCACAGCTCGTCGCGCATCCAGGCGTGCAGCGGCGCGTAGGCGCGGGCGGCTGTCTCCGCCCTCTCCAGCGCCTCCGGCGTAATGAGCCAGGCAGCGGGTTTCGACTTCCGGGTCACCGCCAGCCCCTTGTACTTCGACAGCTCGGCGCGCGGACCCTCCGGATCGAAGCCGCGCGCCGGCCGCTGCAGCTTGTCCGAGATCTCCAGCTTGAGCCCTCCTTTCTTCGCGGCGGCCAGGGCCGCTTCGAGCCGCTCCGCGGAGGAGAGGTTGTGCAAGAGCTTGCGCCAGCGGTCCAGCCGCGCTTCCTCGAAGGCGTAGATGCCGCCGCCGAAGATCACCTCCTCGGGCGAGACGTGCAGGTACACGCCCGGGGCATCGTGCTTCTCGCCTCCCTCCCACAGGAGCGCCGCCACGTGCGTCTTGTACGGCCGCTTGTCGCGGGAGAAGCGGACGTCCCGGTTCAAGCGGTACAGGCTTCCGCCCACGCGCGGCACGAAGACCAGTCCCGGCATGATGTCCTGAAGCCGCTCCGCGAGCGCCCCGCACCACTCGAGCATGGCGGGGACGATCTCGGCGTCCCAAGCGACCCGGTGCGCCTCGAACCAGTCGCGATCGTTGTGCTCGGTCAGATCGCGCAGGAAGGCGAGGCCGCCCTCGGGAAAGCCCTGGAACGCCATCACCGCGGGCAGTTCCGCAGGAGGTTGAGGTAGTCCTCCTCGCTCCGCGCCTCCTTCGGCTCCTTGACGCTGATGCCGCGGAGCACGCCTTCCTTGTCGACGATGAACGTCCCCCGTTTGGCGTAGCCGGTCTCGCCGATGAACACGCCGTACTTCTGCGCGACGTTGCCTTTCGGGTGGAAGTCCGAGAGCAGAGTGGCGGTGAGGCCCTCGTCGCGTTTGAACGCCTTCAGGCTCCAGCGGTTGTCCACCGACACGCCGATCACCGCCGCATCCTCGCGGTCGTAGTCGTTCCTCCGGCCGGCGATCTGCTTCAGCTCCTGCGTGCAGATGGGCGAGAAGGCCGCGGGGAAGAAGAGGACCACCACGTTGCGGCCGCGGAAGCTGGAGAGGCGCGTCGGCTTGCCTTCCTCGTCGAGCAGCTCGAAATCCGGCGCGACGTCTCCCACTTGGAGCATGCGGCCTCCGATGGGCGCTGCTTCTCAAGCTTTGGACCCGGCCGCAAGGGGGTTCGCGGGGAGCAGGCGGACGCCTGCTGCATTTCCCGTTTCCATCCGCCGCCTTATGCCGATGCGAACCGCCGGCGGTCTGCGGGGCTTCCCCACCTGCCCGGGAGTCGCAACCTTGTCGCGGTGGGGGGTACGAGAATGCCTTCGGATGCGAAAACGCTGTTGCGGGTCGGGTACGGCGTGGTGCCGATCGTGGCCGGGGCGGACAAGTTCACCAATCTTTTGACCGACTGGGACAGGTACCTGAGCCCGGAGGTCGAGCGGCGGCTGCCCGTCGACGGGCGGACGTTCATGAAGCTCGTCGGGCTGGCCGAGATCGCCCTGGGGCTGATGGTGCTCCGGCGGCCGCGACTGGGTGGCGCGCTGATGTCGAGTTGGCTGGCGATGATCACCGGCAACCTGATCTCGACGGGCAAGTACCTGGACATCGCGGCGCGCGATGCGCTGCTGGCCGTGGGCGCGGCGGCGCTGGCGATGATGCCGGACCGTCCGGGCGCGAAGGAACACGCGCAGATGCCACCCCGGCGGATGCGCATGGACCCGATCGGGACGATCCCGCGCTCCGTCCACTAGCCCCGGCCGCCGCAGTGCGGCTCAGTGGCTACGTTTGAGCGAGGTCATTCGGCAGGCTGGTGCGGTCCGTGAATCCGAACGGCCCTGCCGGATGGCCCCGATGACCCCTCCAAGCCCAGCCCATCCGCCACAGGCTTGCACCTGAACGCATGTTTAGCTAGATCGGTCGGGTCGTGACGCTTCCCGCGCGCCGTCTTCCGAAGGATTTGCACGCCCTCGAGGAGCTGCTGCGCGACGGGCAGGTCCGGCGAGCGCCGGCGCTGTCGCCCCCCGCGCCGCGGGCGATTCCCACCGGCCTTCCTCCGCTCGATGCGGCGCTCGGCGGCGGCCTCGCGCGCGGGCAACTGCACGAGATCGTCGGTCCGCCCGGAGGCGGAGGAACGGCGCTGGTCCGGGCGGCGCTCGCTTCCGCGACGCAGGGCGGAGAGAACTGTGCGCTGATCGATCCCGGCGACTCGTTCGATCCGGCGCCCTGCGGCATCGATCTCGATCGGCTCCTGTGGGTGCGCCCGCACGATCCCGTGCAGGCGCTGCGCGCGGCGGAGATCGCGCTGGAAGCGCGCTTCGCGCTGGTCGCGCTCGACCTCGGCGACGTCAGCGTTCTTCCCCCGCCGAAGCAGCCGCGCGGCGTCATCCAGCTCGTCCGCTTCGAGAAGAAACCGCCGTCGCCTGGAGCGTCGCCGTGGGCGCGGCTCGCGCGGCGGGCGGAGAAGCACGGCGGCGTGCTGTTGCTCCTCGCCCGCGCCGCGCAAGCGGGCACTTTCGCGTCGGCGACCATCGAGCTGGAACGCGGGCGCGCGCAGTGGGAAGGGCAGAAGGGCTCCCCTGGGCGGTTCCTGCGCGGCTTGCACGTCGTCTCCGCGGTGACCCGGCACAAGCGGATGCCGCCCTCCGCGCCGCTGCCGCTCCACCTGCCTCTCGGGCCGAAGTGACGGTGGGCCATGAAGATCGCGTGCCTCTGGGTCCCCGAGCTGTCCTTGATCGCCGCGCTGCGCACGGAGCCGCAGCTCTGCGCGGAGCCGCTGGCGGTGGTGCAGGCGGGCCTGGGCGGCCGCGCGCACGTGCTCGGAGCGACCGGCGCCGCGGAAGGGGTCGAAGCGGGGCAGACGCTGGCGGAAGCGCGCGCGATCTGCCCGCGCCTGCTCAGCCGGGAGGCGTCACCGGAGCGCGAGCGCGCCGCGGCGCAGGCGGCGCGCGAGGCGGCCAGCGCCATGTCCCCGCGCGTAGAGGAAGCGGGGCCCGGTCTGGTGTACCTGGATGTTTCGGGGCTCGAGTCGCTGATCGGCGACGATCGCGCGGTGGCGCGCGCCGTGGTCGCCGCCGCCGAGCGCGTCGGCGTGCGCGCGGCCGTGGGTCTGGGCTCGAGCAAGTCGGTGGCCCGGCTCGCTGCACGGGCGGCGTCCGCGGATCTCACCCTGGAAGCGTCCGCCTCGGGCGTGGGCGGTGGGGCTTTCCGCGTGGTCCCGCCGGAAGAGCAGCGCGAGTTCCTGGCCGCGCTCCCGCTGTACGCGCTGGAGCTGCCCGACGAGCTGCAGGAACCGTTGCGGCGCTTCGGCCTGTCCACGCTCGGAGAGGTAGCGGCCCTGCCGCCCGGACCGCTTGCGGCGCGGCTGGGGCCGGAGGCTGCGCTGCTCTCGCGGCTGGCGCGCGGAGAGGATGCCTCCGCGCTCGCCGCGCGCCCGGAGCCTTCGCTGTTCGAGGAGGGCGAAGAGCTGGAATGGGACGCCTCCTCGGTCGAGCCGCTCCTCTTCGTCTGGAAGGGGCTCCTCGACCGCCTGGCGCAACGCTTGTCGGCGCGCGGGCTGATGGCGCGCGAGCTGCGCCTGCAGCTCCGGCTGGCGGACGGATCCTGGGACGAGCGCGCCCTCGATCTCGCCGCCCCCACCCGCGAGGTCGCGGCGCTGCTCCAGCTGTTGCGCCTCTCGGTCGAGTCGGGCCCTCCGCCCGCCGGCGTGCGCGCGGTCAGGCTCACGGCAGTGACCACCCGCGAAGTGCTCGAGCAGATGCCCCTGTTCGGCTCGCGCGGCGCCAGCCCGACGCAGCTCGCGGCGGCGGTGGCTCGGCTCTCGGCGCTGGTCGGGCCGGGCCGGGTAGGGCGGCCGGAGGAGCCGGATCGCTGGGCGCCGTTCGCGGCGGTGTGCCGCAAGTTCGCGCCCCCGCCGCCGCCCCGCGTGCCGCTTCCGCCGGAGATCGAGGTCTCGCTCGCTTCGCGCGCGCTGCGGCCCCCCCGAACGGCGGAAGTGCGGTGCGACGATTCGGGCGCGCCGCTCCTGGTGATCGGCGAGGGTGCGCTCGGCGGCCGGGTGGTGGCTTGCGCGGGCCCCTGGCGGACGGTGGCGGAATGGTGGACGGACGCGCCACTCGCGTTGGACGCGTACGACCTGGAGCTGGCGGGAGGACTCCTGATCCGCGCCGCGCGCGAGCTGGCCACCGGTACTTGGCGAATCGAGGCGGTGTATGACTGACGTTGATCTCCGCGCGAAGGTCGTCCGCTCGCGCAGTGCCGGGGCGGCTTGCGATTACGTCGAGCTGCATGCCCGAAGTGCCTTCTCCTTCCTGCGCGCCTCCTCGCTCCCCGAAGATCTCGCCCACGCCGCCGCCGCCTCTGGCCACCGCATCTTCGGTCTCGCCGACCTGGGCGGCCTCTACGGGATTCCGCGCTTCCACGCCATCGCGCGCCGCCAGGGCGTGCGCCCTCTGGTGGGCGCGGAGATCGATGTCGAAGGCGGGGGCCGGGTCGCGCTCCTTTGCGAGGATCGCGGAGGATACAAGAACCTCTGCCGCCTGCTGACGCTCGGGCACGCCACGGCGGGGAAGGACGCGTGCCGGGTCACGCCCGCGCAGCTCGCCGACTTCCGCCTGGGGCTCGTCGCGCTCAGCGCGGGAACGCCGCGGCACCTCGTCCTCCTCGCGCAGCATCTGGGCACCGAGCGGCTGTTCGCCGAAGTGCAGCGGCACATGGACCCGTCCCAAGAGCGGGAGAACCGGCGCCGCATCGACGCAGCCCGCGCGCGGGGCCTGCGCGTCGTCGCCTCCGGCGGCGTGCGACACGCGTCGCCCGACGGGAAGCCGCTGTTCGACGCGCTCACCTGCATCCGCCTGAAGACGACGCTGGATGCGGCGGGCCGGCGCTTGTCGCGCAACGCCGAGCGCCACGTCCGCCCTCCGCGCGAGATCGCCGCGATCTTCCGGGACTTGCCGGAAGCCGTGCGCTTGACGCGCGAGATCGCCGACCGCTGCGCCTACACGCTGGACGATCTCGGCTACGAGCTGCCCGAGCCGCAGTTCCTCCATGCCGCATCGCTCGACGGCGAGTTGTGGCACCGCACCATGGACGGAGCGCGCCGACGCTACGGCGGTGCCGGCAGCGCGCGCTGGCCCAAGGCCATCGCCCAGCTCGAGCGCGAGCTGTCGCTGATCGCGAAGCTCGGCCTGGCCGGGTATTTCCTCATCGTCCACGACATGGTGCTGTTCTGCGGCTGCGAAAGCGTCCTGGTGCAGGGGCGTGGGTCGGCCGCGAACAGCGCCGTCTGCTACGCGCTGGGGATCACTGCCGTCGATCCGGTGCAGATGAACCTCTTGTTCGAGCGCTTCCTCTCCGAGGAGCGCACCGATTCGACCGGGCACAAGGCGTGGCCCGACATCGATCTCGATCTACCCAGCGGCGACCAGCGCGAGAAGGTGATCCAGCACGTCTACCAGCGCTACGGAATCTCCGGCGCGGCGATGACCGCCAACGTGATCACCTACCGCGCGCGGTCCGCCTCGCGCGAGATCGGGAAGGTCCTCGGGTTGCCGCAGGAGGAGCTGGACCGGCTTTCGAAGCTGCTGCCGCACTTCGAGTTCACCTCCGACTCCGATTCGCTGCAGAACCGCGCCCGCGAGGCGGGGCTCGCCGTCGGCGACCGGCGCGTCGGCTTGTACCTGCAGCTCTGCCGGCAGATCGCGGGGCTGCCGCGACACCTCGGGCAGCACAGCGGCGGGATGATCATCGCCCGCGGCCGGCTCGACGAGATCGTGCCGCTCGAGCCCGCCTCGATGCCCGGCAGGATGGTGGTGCAGTGGGACAAGGACGACTGCGCCGACCTGGGCATCATCAAGATCGACCTGCTCGGGCTGGGCATGATGGCGGTGCTCGAGCAGGCGATTCCGCTGGTGCGCGCCCACGAAGGCGTCGAGCTGGACCTGGCGCAGCTTCCGCCCGACGATCCCGGTGTCTACCGCCTGCTGCAGACCGCGGACACCGTCGGCGTCTTCCAGGTCGAATCGCGCGCGCAGATGGCGACCTTGCCGCGCATGCGGCCGGACCACTTCTACGACATCGTGGTGGAGGTCGCGATCATCCGCCCCGGCCCCATCGTCGGGCAGATGGTCAATCCGTACCTGGAGCGGCGGGCGGGACGCCAGAAGCCCTCGGTGCCGCACCCCTCGCTCTGGCCGGTGCTGGAGCGGACCCTGGGCGTGCCCCTTTTCCAGGAGCAGCTGATGCGCATCGCGATGACCGCCGCGAACTTCACCGGCGGCGAGGCGGACGAGCTGCGCCGCGCGATGGGCAGCAAGCGCAGCGTGGAGCGGATGAAGCACATCGAGCAGCGGCTGCGGGAAGGGATGACGGCGAACGGGATCACTCCCAAGGCGCAGGACGAGATCGTCCAGAGCATCACCTCGTTCGCGCTGTACGGATTTCCCGAGAGCCATGCCGCGTCGTTCGCGCTGATCGTGTACGCGAGCGCATACCTCAAGGTGCACCACCCGCACGCCTTCTACGCGGCGATGCTCAACTGCTGGCCGATGGGCTTCTACAGCCCGGCCACGCTGGTGAAGGACGCGCAGCGTCGCGGGGTGCGGGTCAGGCCCATCGACGTGGCCCGCAGCGACTGGCTGTGCACGCTGGAACGGACCGGTCCCGAAGAGGAGCTGCGGCTGCGGCTCGGGTTGCGGTACGCGCGGGGGCTGCGGGAAGCGGTGGGGAAGAGGGTCGTCGAGGAGCGGGCGCGGGCGCCGTTCGCCAGCATCGCGGATCTCGCGGCACGGGCGGGGCTGCGGCGGGACGAGCTGGCGGCGCTGGCGGAGATCGGCGCGCTGGCGTCGGTGCCGGCGCGGGCCGGCGGCGCGTTTCCCACCCGCCGGGCGGCGCTCTGGCAGGCGGAGGCGGCGTCGCGGCGGGGATATGGCCTGTTCGCGCGGGTGGAGCCGCGGGAGGACGAAGCGCCGATGTCAGACCCGGTGGCTAGCGTGGCAGCCGGTGGACCAGGTTTCGCCCCGGAGCCTCCGCGGCCAGCGGAGCTCCTCGCGCACGTGAACGCGCACCCGCGCGACCACGCGATCAAGGCGCTGCGCACGTTCGGCGAGGAAGCCCGCTCCGGCCAACTCGCCCCGGGACGAGTTGAAGCCCCGCCCGACCGCGCGCGCAGCCCGCTGCCGGAGATGAACCTGCGCGACCGCATCGCCGCCGACCTGCGCGGGACCGGAATGACCGTCGGTCCCCATCCGGTGGCGCTGGAGCGGGAGCGCTTGCGCGCGATGGGCGTCCACGCCGCCGCCGAGCTGCCGGGCCTGCGCCGCAACGGCCGCGTCCGGGCTGCCGGCCTCTGCATCGTCCGCCAGCGCCCCGGCACCGCGAAGGGATTCGTCTTCCTCTCCTTGGAGGACGAGACGGGCATCTCCAACATCGTCATCGACCCCCAGACCTTCGAGGAGAACCGCCGCCCCATCCTGGCCAGCTCGCTCCTGGTGGTCGAGGGGCGCCTGGAGAATTACGACGGCGTCACCAGCGTGAAGGGCGACCGCTTCTGGGGCATCCACGACGCGGGAGATTACGAGATCCACTCGCACGACTTCCGGTGACGCTCAGAACCTTTCCCGTCCGACTGCCCAGTGACTACTTCGAGCGAGCGTGCGTCTGCGCGTACCAATTCGCTATCGCGCACCGACTAGAGTTCCCGAACCACGCGGTCAGGACGGAAATAAACGATCCCGCAATCGTCGGACAAAGCACTGAAGGAGGTCCGACCGTACGAGACCATCGCATGAAACAGATCCGTACGGCGAGCTTCTTCGCAGCATAGCATCTCGGAATAGGTTAATGTGCTTCCAATGGAGGCAACATGGCGGACCACCTGAACGACTTGCTTGCCGCGATGGAGCCCGATCCTTGGCGGCGAGACCACGCATTCAGCTCTGAGGTCGGCGTCGCAACCCGTGATCTCCTATCGGCGCAGTCCGACGAGGAGCGTTCAAGGACGCTGAGTCAATGGCTTCAGAAGTATCAGCCATGCCTTTTCGGCCGACTTGCCGCGAAACGTGCCCTCCTAACCTACTGCTTTCTCACAGAAGCGGATTTCGCCAATGGTGATCAGTTCGTCCGGGACAAGATCCAAAGCGCACGCCTCGACTGGACTAGAGCTGGTTACGAGGGCCGTAACAGTGGCTTCGTTCTTCTTGTCGTCTCTGAACGCTTGGCATCGGCGCTGCCGAACGCGACGGTGGCGGAATTCGCTCGACGGCTATGCAGCCTGTATCTCGTTCGTGAGATCCAAATGGATCAGGTATTCCATGACGAGATCTTCCTCGAGAAACCAGGATCTCCGCGGACTACTTGGAAATGGCTCGTTGGTGCGAACTACTTTTCCGCGCATGCCGACGGGCGATGGTGGAATGACCACCGCATTCCCGGCGGTGCTGGGTTCTCGATGAACTCAGTGGGTCACATGGTCAAGTCGGAATTGCTGTCGCGCGGGCTGCAAGCGCTTGATGAAATGATCGGCGAACAGGTCAGCGGACGAACTGAGTTGAAGGTGGAGTCCCTTGGGACTGCGCTTGAATTCGCAATGCGGACGATCGCCATGGCTGCAGAGACACTCTCGGGCAAGGCGACAGAACTCCTTCCAATCGGCGATCTTTCTTCCTGCCCCTTCCCGCTGCCCCAGCAGTTGCGAGACAAGAACTATCGCGAATACGGAGGCTACTACCACACGGACTTCACGCTGCCGTCTGAATACTTCCGAGATGACGTCAGCCGGCCAATGAACATCTCCCAATACACGCTGGACTTCACCTACCTCTTCGAGAACACCGTCGAAAACCCAGACCACCAGATGATGGGTCTTGGCCGCAGAATTCGGGAAGTCGGAGGGCCCTTGGGCAAATTTGGCAGGACAATGCCACGCGAAGTCGCGATTGGTGACGAGCCTCTACTGCGAAGCGCCCTTGGCGAACAGGCTGGGTCCCGAACTTCGCCTACACAGGGTTAGTCAGCGCTCAGTTCGTTCAACTGCGGCGCATCTTCCTCCTGCTCAGGTCGCTTCTCGGGGGACCGAGCAGCATCGACGCGTGGGCGAGCCACACTCCTGTGCAGGACGCGAATCGGCACGCCCTCAACCGTTGCCGGCATCCTGGGCGCAGCTACGCCGCGGGCAACACGCACGCTGAGCGAGTAGCCGACAGCCGAATCGCGTTCGACGGCAATCCCTCGCAGCCATGCCGGGCGTCCCAACTCACGACCTAGGGTCGCGGCCGCTCGCTGTGCTTGGTCGAACGTCACTCGATTCATGGTCGTCTCGCGTCCTCATGGACGGTTCAATCTCTCACAAGAACGACTGCACACCCAAGGCGCCGAACACATTCGCAATACGCACAACGTACGTCACGTCTTCGTCGTTTTCACCTGCAAATACAAGGCCAAGCGCCTCCCTGTTGCCGTCTACGACGACCGCTCCAGAGTCACCACCTTGGCTGAAGTCTACTAACGGGTCTACCCCTTCGACTTCGAGGACATCGTCGAAGTATCGGGTAGTAGACGGGTATTCGACCGAGAGGTTGGTCGTCAGTAGGGCGCGAACACGGCCGTTGGTCACCCCTGTCTTGAAGCCCGATTTCCGAACTGCGAGTCCGAGGACCGTTGCAGGATCGGCGGCAGCCCAGGGCCCATTCAGCGGGCCAATGCCGATCACCGTGGGGTCGGACGGAATTCCGGCATCGATGTCGGCCAGCGCCGCCTCCGACGTGTTGTGGGCGAGGTCGAGCTTCCTGAAGGTCGGCGCGTGCGTCTGGCCCACACGATGCGTCGGATAGACGCCCCCGTCGCAGACCGCGCTTTGCAAGATCGTATCGTCCGGTGTCAGAACGTTGTCGTGCACTAGCACGTGCTGACAACTCAGCATCCGAGCTTTACCGTCTCCGCACCGAGCGATTGCTCCCAAGGTCCCGCCATTCACACGATGATGGCCTAACGAGCAACCCGGTCGCACTGGTCTCATCCGACCGCCGTGGCCTCGCACCGCGGCGGCTCGCACGGTGACGCGCCCCGTGACGCGTTCGGAAATCTCTGTTGGGAGCAGGCGTGCGCGGAGCGACTCAATAGCGGGCACTTCGAAGTATTCCGCGCTCCACGCGCGAACAGCGACTTTGAAGCCGCTCGGAGAGCGATCGGAGGCCTCGACACCCAGAGCTACAGGAGGTGGCCTAGCTTGTGGTTCGTGGTCGGTCCATGTCGAGTAGCTTCGTGCCGCTGGAAGGCGAAGCAGTTCCCCACTCGTGGACAAACACTCGTGTAACGCATCTTCGAATCGCATTGGTCCCTCGATGAGCACAGTACCAGTCGCCGAATGTGGTTCAAGTATCTTTACATAAAGAATGGAAATGCGTGCTCGGGGGGAACACATCGGTGCCGCTGCGGGGACCTTGGCTTGACCGCGGTACTTGACCCATGCCAGAGCGCGCGGATGGTCCGCGCCCTCCTTCTCGATCTCGACGGCACCCTGGTAGACACTCCGCAAGCGATCGTCGACGTCACCCAAGGCACGCTGGCGGCGCTGGGACTGCCGCCCGCCGACCCGCAGAAGATCAAGGAAGGGATCGGGTTGCCGCTGCCCGTCGCGCTTGGGCTGCTGATCGGAACCGGGCCCACCGGCGCCGCGGACGCGGTCGAGATCTACCGCGTGCTCTGGCGCACGCGCGTCACGCCTCGGATTCCACAGCTCCTCTATCCGGGCGTGCGCGAAGGTCTGTCGGAATTGAAAAGGGCAGACCTCCGCCTGGCGGTGGTCACCGGCAAGACGCAGGACGGCGCGGATTCCACCGTCGCGGCTGCACGACTGAACGACGTGATCGAGGTCGTTCTCGGCTACACCAGCGTGGCAAACCCGAAGCCCGCCCCCGACATCGCGCTCCTGGCCCTGGAAAAGCTCGGCGTCAGCGGGGGGGACGCCGTGATGGTCGGGGATTCCACCCACGATCTGGAGATGGCACACAGGGCGGGCGTCCGGTCGATCGCCGTCACGTACGGCGCGCTGCCGGAAGCTCTGCTGCGCGTCGCTGCTCCGACATGGGTCGCACACTCGTTCCCCGAGGTCGTGCGCATCGCGCGGGGACTCGTTAATGTCGAGTCGCCATGACCATCGCCAGCACGAATCCCGCGACCGGAGAGACGCTCAAGACCTTTTCCCCCGACTCCGACGGCGTCATCGAGGAGAAGCTCCGCAAGGCAGCCGCCGCCGCGAAGCAGTGGCGGCGCACCACGTTTGCGGATCGCGCCCAGCGGATGTCCCGCGCCGCGGTGCTCCTCGAGCAGCGCAAGGACGCGCTCGCCCGCCTGATGACGCTGGAGATGGGCAAGCTGCGCAAGGCGGGAGTGGCCGAGGCCGAGAAATGCGCCGCCGGGTGCCGCTACTACGTGGAGAACGCCGAGCGTCACCTCGCTCCGGAGCCCGTCCAGACCGACGCGCGCCGCTCCGAGAAGCGCTTCCAGCCGCTGGGCCCGGTGCTCGCGATCATGCCCTGGAACTTCCCCTTCTGGCAGGTCTTCAGATTTGCGGCCCCCGCGCTGATGGCCGGGAACGTCGGCCTGCTCAAGCACGCGAGCAACGTCCCGCAGTGCGCGCTCGCCATCGAGGAGATCTTCCGCGACGCGGGCTTCCCGGAGGGCTGCTTCCAGACGTTGCTGGTGGGCAGCGACAAGGTGAAGAAGATCGTCGAGGACCCGCGCGTCGTCGCCGCCACCCTGACGGGAAGCGACGCGGCGGGCCGCAGCCTGGGCAGCATCGCAGGCGCGCAGGTGAAGAAGACGGTGCTGGAGCTGGGCGGGAGCGATCCCTTCGTCGTGCTGCCCAGCGCCGACCTCGACAAGGCCGTCCAGGTGGGCGTCGCCGCCCGCGTCCAGAACGCGGGTCAGAGCTGCATCGCGGCCAAGCGGTTCATCGTCCACGAGAAGATCGCCCCGGAGTTCGAGAAGCGTTTCGTCGAGCGGATGCGCGCGCTGAAGATCGGCGACCCCCAGGACGACGCCACCGAGCTGGGTCCGCTGGCGTCCAAACAGGTCCTCGAGGACATCGAAAGGCAGGTGCGCGCCGCGCGCGAGCAGGGCGCGGAGCTTGCCTGCGGCGGCCGGCGTCTCGACCGGCCTGGCTTCTTCTTCGAACCGACCGTCTTCCTCAACGCCAAGGGTAGCAGGGTCTGGCAGGAGGAAGTCTTCGGACCGGTGGCCGCGCTGGTGCGCGCCAAGGGCCTCGACGATGCCATCGCGCTGGCGAACGACACCCAGTACGGGCTCGGCTCCGCCGCGTTCACCCAGGACCCGAAGGAGATCGAGCGCCTGATCGAAGACCTCGAGGCCGGGCAGGTGTTCATCAACGGCATGGTGAAGAGCGACCCGCGCCTGCCCTTCGGCGGCATCAAGGCGTCGGGCTACGGGCGCGAGCTCTCGCAGGAGGGCATCCGCGAGTTCACCAACGTCAAGACGGTCTGGATCGGGTGAGGCGGCGCTCCGCCCCGCGTGTTACAAGGGCGCGAGACGGAGAGCTGAGTGGCGACCATCATCACCGAGGAGTGCATCAACTGCGGCGCTTGCGAGCCGGAGTGCCCCAACCAGGCCATCAGCCAGGGAGAGGACATCTTCGTCATCGACCCCGCGCTCTGCACCGAGTGCGTCGGGTTCCATGACGAGGAGGCCTGCGCCGCGGTGTGCCCCGTGGACTGCTGCATCCCCGACGCGAACAATCTGGAAGCGGAAGGGGACCTCCTCGCCCGGGCCCAGAAGCTTCATCCACAGAAGCAGTTCCCGCCTCTCGCCGAGCTCCCGGCGCACCTTTCCCGCTTCCGCCGCCCCGCCGCCTGAAGACGCATGGCAACGGCGACCGGCGCGCAGCTCCTGGTTCGGATGCTCAAGGCGGAAGGCGTGCGGCATCTCTTCACGCTCTCCGGGCTGCACATCGCGCCGATCTACGCCGCGTGCGTCGAGGAGGGCATCCAGCTCGTCGATACCCGCCACGAGCAGGCGGCGGCACACGCGGCTGACGCCACGGCCCGGCTGACGCGCGGGATCGGCGTGTGCGCCGTCACGGCGGGTCCGGGTGTCACCGACGCGCTGACCGGAATCGCGAACGCCTACGCGGCGAACAGTCCAGTCCTCCTCCTCGGCGGCGCCGCCCCGACCTTCAACGCGGGGAAGGGGTCCTTGCAGGAGATGGAGCAGGTCGACCTGTTCACGCGGATCACGAAGTGGTCGGATCGCGTGCCCTCGCCCGATCGCGTCCCGACGTATCTCGCCAAGGCTTTTCGCACCATGCTGACCGGCCGCCCGGGGCCGGTGTTCCTCGAAGTGCCCTGGGACGTGCTGTCCAATGGAGTCGAGGAGAGCGACTGTCCCCTGCCGACCGGATACCGCACGCGCGCGCGGCAGCCTGGCGACCCCGCGTTCATCGAGCGCGCCGGGGCGCTGCTGGCGAGCGCGGAGCGGCCGGCGATCGTCGCGGGAAGCTCGATCCACTGGGACGACGCAGCGGCACAGCTCGCCGCGTTCGCCGAGCACGCCGGAGCGCCGGTGTTCCTGAACGGCGCCGGGCGCGGATCCCTCCCGGCCGACCATCCGCACTTTTTCTCCCAGACGCGCAAGGACGCGCTCGCGGAGGCGGACGTCGTGGTGATCGCCGGCACGCCTCTGGATTTCCGTCTCGGCTACGGGGCGGGCATCGCGGAGACCGCGAAGATCGTGCAGATCGACAGCGATGGGGCGGAGATCGGGCGCAACCGGGCCGTGGACGTCGGGATCGTGGGCGATTCCCGCAGCGTCCTCGAGCAGCTCACCGCGGCCACGTCGAAGCGCCGCACGGGTGGATCCTGGCTGCGCCGCTTGCGCGAGCAGGAGCAGGCGAAGGCCTCCCGGCAGGCGGACTACGAGCGGTCGGACCAGGTCCCCATCCACCATTTCCGCCTCGCCAAGGAGCTGGACGCCGTCGCCCGCGCGGCGGGAGACAGCATGTTCGTGGCCGACGGAGGGAACTGGGTGGCGATCGCGGCCAAGGTGATCTCCCTGCGCAAGCCCGGGAGCTGGCTCGATCCAGGACCGCTAGGGTGCCTCGGGGTGGGCGCGCCGTTCGCCATCGCCTCGAAGCTGCTGCATCCGGACCGGCCGGTGTTCGTGATCCAGGGCGACGGCTCCTTCGGCTTCAACGGCATGGACTACGAGACCGCGCTCCGCTTCAAGCTGCCCATGGTGGTGGTGGTCGGGAACGACGCCGCCTGGGGCCAGATCCGGCTGCCGCAAGTGCAGCTCTTCGGGCCGGAGAAGTCTCCGGCCACGCAGCTCGCGCCGACCCGCTACGACAAGGTCGTGGAAGCGCTGGGTGGATACGGCGAGCACGTGACCCAGCCTTCGCAGATCCGGCCCGCGCTGGAACGCGCGCTGGCATCGGGGACGGTCGCGTGCGTGAACGTCATCCTCGACCCGGAGGCGCCCGCGGCGAGCGGCGCGCAAGGCTATGCGATCTGAAGGGACGGCTTCCACGCTCGCGCTCGACCGCGCCGATGCGCTGCTGATGGTGATCGACGTGCAGGAGAAGCTCGCCGCCGCGATGCCGAAAGGGCCGCTCGCCGAGCTGGAAAAGAACGCCGCCGTACTGATCCGGGCCGCCCGGCGGCTGGAGATACCGGTGATCGCGACGGAGCAATACCCCAAGGGCCTGGGGCCCACGGTGGCTTCGCTCCGCGAGCTCCTCCCGCAGGAGCCGATGAGCAAGATGGAGTTCTCTTGCGGGGCCTCCAAGCCGATCGCGCGCCACGTCCTCGGCAGCGGGCGCAAGCAGGTGGTGGTGGTGGGGATGGAGGCGCACGTCTGCGTCTTCCAGACGGTGCGCGATCTGCTGCGCGGCGGGTTCTCCGTGTTCGTCGCGCAGGACGCCGTGCTCTCGCGCTCCGAAGGCAACCGCGGCGTGGGCCTGCGCCTGTGCGAGAAGGCGGGGGCCACGCTGACCAGCACGGAAACGATCCTCTTCGATCTGCTGGGCGTCGCGGGCACGCCGGAGTTCAAGGAATTGACGGCGCTGATCAAGTGAGAGTTGCGCGCCGGCGACCCCCGTGCGAATCGTTGGACCTCCAAGGATGCCCGATTCCGCCGACACCGAGGAGCTGGACGAAAAGGGGCCGGCGCTCGGCGCGGTGCTCGACTTCATGCGCGTGCTCTGGGCGCTGGATCATGCGTTGCAGTCGGCATCGAAGAGGATGGAGTCCACCTTCGGGATGACGGGTCCGCAGCGCCTGGCCGTGCGGATCGTCGGGCGGTTCCCCGGGATCGCGGCGGGCCGGCTGGCGGAGATCCTGCACGTGCATCCCTCGACGCTCACCGGCGTGCTCCGGCGGCTCGAAGGGCGCGGAGTCCTCCAGCGCCGGCCCGATCCGCGCGATGCGCGCCGTGCGCTCTTCATGCTCACCGCGAAAGGGCGCAAGGTCGACACCATCCGGACGGGAACGGTGGAGCAGGCCGTCCGGCGCGTGCTCCTGAAGGACCCGCAAAAGGTTTCCGCGGCGCAGGAGATCCTCGCCTCGCTCTCGGTCGAGCTCGACGCCGGCTTGCGCTAGCCCCGCTGTCCGAAGCCGAGCAGGTCCTTCCGGGATCCGTCAGGCCGTGCGATGCGGATGTCCGCCGGACCCGGGGAGCGCCCGATGCATCCGCGGCTGAACCGCCGTACTACGCGGTTGGCGAAGAAGACCGCTACCAGGAACGGCACGATCGCGCACACCAGTGCCGCGGCCAGCAGCGCGGCCTTCTGGGGTCCGGGCGCCAGCACGGCCTTGCGCCAGAGGAACAGGGCCACCACCAGGCCGAGCAGGATTCCCCAGAACGCGATCAGCATCCCGGTCCGCGCTCCGTAGTATCCGCGGATCGCGGAAGCCAGCTCGCGATCGCGCAGGAACGTCTTGCGGCCCTGGGGCTCCGCCACGTCGATCAGCGGGTGACCTTCGCCGCAGCGCGGGCAGTCGCGGCCGCCCGACCACGTCCTCCGGCAGATGGGGCAGATCTTCAGCACGGCCCCTATGCTAGATCGCCGCCATGCCGAACGACTTCGATTTCTTCTACGACCTGGGCTCGCCTTACAGCTACCTGGCCTCGACGCAGCTCGCCGGCATCGAGCAGCGCACCGGGTCTCGCGCCCGCCTGCTCCCCATCACGCTGGGCGGCTTGCGCAAGGCGACCGGGCATCACTTGCCGCCTCCGCAGCAGCTCAAGTACATGAGCGAGGACACCGCGCGCTGGGCGCAACAGTACGGGGTGAAGATGCAGATCCCCAGGGCCTTCCCGGCCAGCACCATCCAGGCCCTGCGCGCCTGCGTCGCCTCGGAACGGAGCGGGAACGGGAAGCAGGCCATGCACGCGCTCTTTCGCGCCTACTGGGCGGAAGGCGAGGACATCTCGGATGCCTCGGTGATCGAGCGCGCGCTCACCGCGGCGGGTCTGGACGGCAAGGCGCTGGTGAGCGCGACGCAGGATCCGGAGACCAAGGACGGGCTGCGCAAGAACACCGATCTCGCGCTCGCGCGCGGCGTCTTCGGCGTTCCGACGATCTTCGTCGGCGAGCGCAGCTTCTGGGGCAACGACCGCCTGCAGTTCGCCGAGGTGGAGCTGCGGCGACAGCTGTAGGTGGCCGGCGCTAACGCATGAGCCGCGCCACCAGGTTCACGACGACGGTCAGCAGCAGCGAAATCACCAGGCAGGTGACGATCGGAAACGCGAAGTGCTCGCCGCGGATGTCGCCGGGCAGCCGCCCCATCCATCGCAGGCTTCCCGGAGCAAGCCAGAGGAGCAGGCCGATGGCGGCGATGGCGAGGCCCACGCCCACCAGCAGCTTGCCGGCGTCGGAGCTCATCCCGCGCCCAACGCGTTCAGGCCTTCGCCGCTCAGGCCGACGTCCATGCTACGCAACGTGGACACCTCCACCGGGGATGCAAGTACCGCGAGAACCGGATTCGCCGGCGCCTCGTGGAGCGCCGTGGCCGCGCGCGAGATGGTGTCGCTCTCAGGCATCTTCCTCTTCCAGGGCCTCCGCCGGCTCCGGCAGCGGGACGTCGCGGCCCAGCGGAGCGCGCTTCAGGTATCCCTTCATCCCGGGGGTGAACCCCGCTTCCTTCAGCGCCGGGGCGAGCGGAGACGCGTTCACGTCTTCGCCATCCACGCGGGCGATCAGGAGCGCCTTGCGCCGGCCTTCGTCCACCTGGGCAGCCAGGGCGTGCGCGAGCGCGCGCCCAGCCCGGGATCTCGCCGGTTCCTCGTCTGGCAGGAACGTCTGCAAGTGCCGTTCGCCGCGGCCGAGCCACCCGGCCAGCTCGCCGTCATGCAGCACCACCTGGGCGCCCGCGGCGCGCTGCGCGCGGCCTTCTCCGTCCACGCGCGGCCAGGGCAGCGTCGCGCCGTACGGATTTGCCGGGTCCGTTGCCGCGAGCACCTGCGTGAGCGGCTCGCCGGACGTCTCGCGGAAAGCGCGCAGCCGCTCCTCGGCGCCGGGCACGGCGAACTGGGCCCCACCGAGACCCTCGACGAAGTAGCCCCGGCGTGCGCGTCCCGCTTCCTCCATGGCCTTGAGGACCGGGTACACGGCCGCGAACCCACCGGCGATGTCCTCCGCATGCACCGCCTCGCGGGTGACCACGCCATGCCGCGCGAGCAGGGTTTGCGCCAGGGCGGTAGCGCGCTCGGTCGGCGTGCCGGACGCCTGCGGCAGCAGCGACCAGCGGCCCTCGCTCCCCGAGGGTCCGATGCGGCGCGACCGGAAAGGCTGGCCCAGGCGCGGGGTGCGGCGATCCTCCTTCGGCGCGCCGCGCAGGTACGACCGCAGCGGCGCCAGCGTGTCATTGGTGACTTCGCCGGCCCAGACCAGGTCCCAGAGGGCCTTGAGGAGATCGGTCGGGAACGCGCCGGTCGCAGCCTGGAGATCGGCGAAGAACGAAGCCCCCCGTTTGCGCAGCTCCACCCGAAGTCGCTCCGCCAGCTCTCCGGCCGCCTTCTTTGGCGGCGGCGCGAGCAGCCGGTAGTGGTCGGTCAGGTACAGCGCGATGCGCCCATCCCGGCTGCCCACCGGCTCGACGCCTCGCCAGATCAGCTCTCCCGCTGAGAAGAGGACGTCCAGGTCCGAGGGACGCAGCGGCTGGATCCGCGCGGCGAGGATCTCGCGCTCGAGCGAGCTCGCCACCAGCGGCGCGCCCTGGAGCTGCTCGACGGCGCCGAGGAGCGCATCGAGACCGCGGCGGGGCCGGGCGATGCCCTGCCAATGGGCGAGGAAGCGGGCCAGCGCAGCCGGCTCCACCGGCTCGACCTGCTTGCGCAGCTTCGCCAGCGAGCGCCGCTTCAGCGCCTTGAGCACTTCCGCGTCGATCCACTCCCGTCCCCGGCCGCCGGGGAGGAACTCGCCTTCCAGCACGCGTTCCTGCGCTGCCAGCCGCTCGAGGGCGCTGCGCACGACCGCCACCCCCGCTCCCCACCGCGCCGCGAGATCCTCGGCGCGAAAAGGACCATGCGTGCGCGCCCAGCGCGAGACCAGGTCGCCCAGCGGATCCTTCACCGGCTCCAGCAACTCGCGGGGCAGCCCGGGAGGTAGCGGCACGCCGAGCGCGTCCCGCACGCGGGCGGCGTCCTCGGCGGCGGCCCACCGCTCCTCCCCGGCGAGGTTCACGGGGAACGCGCGGCGCTCGTCAAGGAGCTGCTGGAGGGGCGGCTCGCCTTCGAACCGCCGGCGGATCTCCGCTTCCGAGAGGTCGCCGAGTGCGAGGAGCAGATCGTGCAACCCGTCCGCACCGTGCGCCGGCCGGCCCAGCCTCTGAGCCGTTTGCTCGTGCTCCTCGATCGAGCGCGCATCGAGCAGCTCGCGCATCTCCGCCTCGCCGAGCAGCTCCCGGAGCTGCGCCTGATCGACTGAAAGCGCCTGCGCGCGCCTCTCGGCCAACGGCGCGTCCCCGTCGTAGATGAAGTTCGCGACGTAGCTGAAGAGCAGCGAGGCTGCGAAAGGCGAGGGAGTGCGCGTCTCGACCGGCAGCACCCGCAGGCGCCGGTCCTGGACCCGCCGCAGGATTTCTTGGAGACCGGGAAGATCGAACACGTCGCGCAGGCACTCCCGGTAGGTCTCGAGCAGCAGAGGGAAGCTCCCGTAGCGCGAAGCCACCTGGAGGAGGTCGCGGGCGCGCTTGCGCTGCGCCCAGAGCGGGCTGCGCCGGCCTGGGTGGCGGCGCGGCAAGAGCAGCGCCCGCGCCGCGTTCTCGCGAAATCGTGCGGCGAAGAGCGAAGTGGTGCCGAGCGCCTGGACCACCAGGTCCTCGACTTCGTCGGGCCGGGGGAAGAACAGCTCCGGTTCGGGCGGAGCGTCGGACTCGGGTACGCGAAAGACCATGCCGTCGTCCGTCCACATCGTCTCGACCGCAAGGCCACGGTCTTGCTCGAGCCTGCGCACCACCGCCGTGGTCCAGGGAGCGTGCACCCGGGCACCGAAGGGCGTCAGGACACAGACGCGCCAGTCGCCGACCTCGTCGAGGTACCGCTCGACCACGATGGTCTCGTCGCTCGGCACCTCGCCTGTCGCGTCGGCCTGGTCGCGCAGGTACTGGACGAGGTTGCTGGCCGCGCGATCCTCCAGCCCTTCCGCCTTCAGCCGCGCCAGCGCCTTCGCCTTGGGGGCGCGGGCCAGCTCCCGCGAGAGCCGGCCGACGTGCATGCCGAACTCCAGCGGCCGTCCCGGTCGATCGCCGTGCCAGAAAGGCATCTTTCCCGGCTCTCCAGGGGCCGGGCTCACCATCACCTTGTCCTGGGTGATCTCCTCGATGCGCCAGGAGGAAGCGCCGAGGACGAAGACGTCGCCTTCGCGGGACTCGAACACCATCTCCTCGTCCAGCTCACCGACCCGGCGCTGCGTCCCGTTCCCGCCGGCGAGGAAGACGCCGTACAGGCCGCGATCGGGGATGGTGCCCGCGTTGGCGATAGCGACCCGCCCGGCCCCTTCTCGCGCCCGCAGCGTGCCTGCGATCCGGTCCCAGGTCAGGCGCGGGCGCAGCTCGGCGAACTCGTCGGAGGGGTAGCGGCCGGAGAGCATGTCGAGGACGCCCTCGAACGAGCTGCGGGGCAGGTCGGCGAAGGGGGCCGCGCGGCGGACCAGCGCATACACCTCGTCGACCTTGTGCACGCCATCCGCCGTGTGCGCCACGATCTGCTGAGCGAGCACGTCGAGCGGGTTGCGCGGGTAGAACGTCTCCTCCACCTGACCGGCCGCCATTCCCCACGCGGCTGCGGCGCTGCAGAGCAGGTCGCCCCGGTGCTTGGGAAACATCACGCCCTTCGGAACGCCTCCGACCTGGTGCGACGCGCGCCCGATCCGTTGCAAGCCCGACGCGATCGACGGCGGCGCCTCGATCTGCACCACCAGATCGACAGACCCCATGTCGATCCCGAGCTCGAGGGACGAGGTGGCGACGATGGCGGGCAGGGCGCCGCGCTTGAGCCGGTCCTCCATCTCCTGCCGCTTGTCGCGCGCGACCGAGCCGTGGTGGGCGAGCGCCACCTCGGTCCCGGCCAGGTCGTTGAGCGCGCCCGCCATCCGCTCCGCCAGGCGCCGCGAGTTGACGAAGATCATCGTCGAACGATGCTCGCGGATCAGGTCGAGGAGCCTGGGGTAGATGGAAGGCCAGATGCTTCTCCGCACCGGTTCCCCGGACGCAGGACCGGACGGCAGCTCTTCCAGCTCCCCGAGCTTCGAGAGGTCGTCGACCGGGACTTCCACCCGGACCTCGAGCTGCTTCTTCGAACCGGCGTCGACGATGGTGACCGGCCGCGGGCGCCATCGCTTCCCGCTGACCTCGCCACCGCCGAGAAGCCGCGCCACTTCGTCCAGCGGCCGCTGGGTGGCCGAGAGGCCGATGCGCTGCAGCTCGCGCCCGGCCGACTGCTGAAGCCGCTCCAGCGAGAGGAAGAGGTGCGCGCCGCGCTTGGTCGAGACCAGCGAGTGGATCTCGTCGACGATGACGGTCTCCACCGAGCGGAGGATCTCGCGGGCCTGCGAGGTCAACATCAAATACAGCGACTCGGGCGTGGTGATCAGGATGTCTGGTGGGTTCCGGAGCATCTGCGCCCGCTCGCTCGCTGGGGTATCGCCCGTGCGGATGCCTACCGAAGGAACGTGCAGGATGCCCCCCTGTGCCGCGATCCCATCGAGCGGGGCCCGGAGGTTTCGCTCGACGTCAACCGCCAGGGCTTTGAGGGGCGAAACGTAGACCACCCGACATCGCGCCTTTTTTGCTGGCGGGGGGTGGAACATCAAGCGGTCGATTGCCGTCAAAAAGGCGGCAAGGGTCTTGCCGGACCCCGTGGGAGCGAGGAGAAGGGTGGATTCCCCAGCCAGAACAGGCGGCCAGCCTAGGGCTTGCGCGCGCGTGGGGGCCGGAAACGACGCCTCGAACCACCGTTGGACGGGGGCATGGAAAGCGGCTGATTTCGGCAACGAATCCGCTCCCCGGGCATCTGAAACCGGTCCCGAGAGGAGAAGGACCCTGCGTCATAACGACGCAAAAAGAAATGCGCAACACCGGGAGGCGTTGTGCATCCAAGGAATGTGTGAACGGTTGGAACGTTCAGCAGTCAGATCTAAAGGCGAAGAAGAGCGTTTTCAAGGGGATGAGAGGAAGGAAGGACGATGCCGCGCGACCGCAGTGAATTCGACGATCTGGCGCCGCTGATCAAGCTGATCCGCGCCCACCCGCCGTTCGACCGCGAGACTGAGCTCGTGGTGACGCGGAAGGCGCGGAAGGGCGACAAGCGCGCGCAGGAAAAGCTCGTGGTGCACAACCTGAGCCTCGTCATCTCGGTCGCCCGCAAGTTCATGGGTCGCGGCGTCCGTCTCGAGGACCTGGTGCAGGAAGGGAACTACGGCCTCCTCAAGGCCATCGAGCACTTCGACCCGGAGAAGGGCAACCGCTTCTCGACCTACGCGGTGTGGTGGATCCGCGCCTACATCACGCGCTGCCTGAAGGACGGGCCTTCGGCGGTCCGCCGGACCATGCCGAACGGCGGCTTGCCTCCGCGGGACATCTCGCTCGAGGAAACGCTGGGGACCGACGGCGACAGCGATGCCACGCACCTCGATCGGCTGGCCGACGAAGGACCGGGTCCGGATGCCCAGCTCCTGCGTGCTGAGCAGAACGAGGACGTGCGCAATGCGCTGGGCCGCGTTCGCAAGCGGATGGGCGAGCTGGCCTGGGACATCTTGAGTGACCGCCTGACGCAGGACGATCCGCGCACGCTAGAGGACCTGGGCAAGCAGTGGGGCCTCTCGCGCGAGCGCGTCCGGCAGGTGGAGAAGAGCACGCGCAACTTCCTCAGCCGCTACCTCTCTGAGTTCGACGAGGCGGCATAAGGCCAAGGGACAGACGCGACGACGAAGGGCGCACATCCCACCAGGGATGGCGCCCTTCTCGTTTTGGCGTGCGTGAGACCAGACCGACCCTTTTGGCTACCCCGCCGGCCAGAGTAGCCTCGCCGACTCATGCGGCGCTTCCTGATCATGGCGGGACTGATGGCCTGCGCGCACGCCGGCGGGGAGACCGAAGTGGCGAGGCGCGACACGCCGGTCCGCGCCGAGGCCGGCGAAAACCAGTCAGATCCGGTGCGCAAGTCGTGCAAGGGGAGTAGCCCGCGCATCCCGGAGGGCGAGACGGTGAACGGCATCGTCCGCGCTGCCTACCTGGTCGGCGCGGACGGCAAGGTCACCGACGTGACCGTCACCGGGAAGGCGTCCCCGGCGGCGCTCAAGGCCATCCAGCGCTTCATCGCGGGCTGCGTCTATGCGCCCGCCCTGCGCGACGGGAAACCGGTCACGGTGCGGTGGCGGGGCGAGCTGGACTTCACCAGGGCTCCCGGCCCCCGATGAAGCTGTAGGGATAGCCCCAGGCGGGCTGGCTGACCTCGTCGAGCTGTTTCACGTCCTCGGCGGTCAGCTTGAGCGAGAGCGCACGCAGGTTGTCCTGGAGTTGCTGGACGGTGCGGGCGCCGATGATCACCGTGCTCACTTCCGGTCTGGCGAGCAGCCAGGCCAGCGCCACCGCCGCCGGCGTCGTCTCGCGGCGCTTCGCCACCGCCTCCACGGCATCCAGCGTCCGCCAGTTCTGGTCGGTGGCGGTCATCGCCCAGGAGTCCTTCCACGCCTCCAGGCGGGTTCCCGGCGGAGGCGGCTGGCCCTTGCGGTACTTGCCAGAGAGAAACCCTCGCGCCAGGGGGCTCCAGACCATCACGCCTAACGAAAACGCGCGCGCCGCGGGGATCAGCTCCCGCTCGGCGTCGCGCGTGATGAGGTTCCACAGCAGCTGGATTCCCTCGTAGCGCTCGAGTTGGAGCTTGTCGGCCGCCCACAGCGACTCGGTCAGCCGGTACCCCGTGTAGTTGGAGCAGCCGACGTACCGCACCTTTCCCGACCGGACCAGATCGTCGAGCGCCCGCAGCGTCTCGTCGATCGGAACCGTCCGGTCCTGCATGTGCACCTGGTACAGGTCGATGAAGTCCGTCCGCAGCCGGCGCAGCGACTGCTCGCAGTTCCAGAGGATGCTCTCGCGCGAGAGGCCGTACCGGTTGGGGTGCGCCGCAGACGTGCTGCTGTCCGTCGGAAACCTGCACTTGGTCGCGAGCGTGATCCGGTCGCGCTTGCCCTGCATCCACTCCCCGAGGAGCTCCTCGCTGCGGCCCTCGCTGTAGACGTTGGCGGTGTCGACGGTGTCGATCCCGGCCTCCAGCGCGGCATCGAAGACGCGCCTGGCTTCAGCATCGTCGGAATTGACGCCCTTCATGAAGCCCTTGGTCTCCCCGAACGTCATCGCGCCGAGGCTCAGGGCGGTAACGCGCAACCCGCTTCTTCCAAACTGCCGGTGCTCCATCGTGTCCTCCTGCCGCCCCGGCGTCAGCGAAATAGGGCCGAGGGCAGTTACGTGCTAGCAGGAGCATTGATGCCCGTCGCGCCGGAAGTGTTTCCGCCAGTCGACGATCAGGTGGCGCTCGCCGTCGAGAGGCGCCTGGTGGAAGTCGCCCAGCGGTTCGGCGAGACCTTGCGCGACCGTGTGACGATGCTGCTCCTGGCTGCCGCCGAGGCGATCGTGAAGCTCGGCGAGGTCGATTTCGTCCGCTACGAGGCGGACGAAGAGCAGGGTGGGCACACGCTGGCGCTCTGGGAGGAGATGGCGCCCGTGACGGGCAGCACCGTCCAGCACGTCAATGAGGTCGTGGCGGGCGCGACGGCGCAGTTCCCTCCTCCTCCCGAGTCCAGCAGCGAGGACGACCTCGACGCAGCGTTCGGCCCCGCGTCAGAGGCCCCGCCGGCCACGGACCAGCTGCGCAGCACCGAGGAAGAGATCGCGGGCCTGGTCGCGGCGGTGTGCTCCGGCATGCGCCGGGACGTCACCCGGCTGGGCGACCGCCTGCGGAACCCCACGGTGATGAGCGACCCTTGGATGCTCATCCAGGATCTGCTCGAATTCCGCGGCAGGGTACGCGCGGCCCTCGGCGAGCTCATCTACCAGGTGTGCAGCTTCGTCTCCGAGGTGGAGCGGAAGGACGTCGTGCCGGGGTACGTGGCCGAGTTGGAGGGAAGCCTCCTGGTCAGGCAGGCGACCATCAACCTGGCGTTCCTCTTCCGCGGGCACGCAAAGCGGGTCGCAACGGTAGGGGACAATCGCATCGTCGCCGTGCTGCAGGACGCGCTCAGGGACGTGCATTCCTTCTCGCGGACCCGGGCGCTGCCGGCGCTGCGCACCAGCGACAAGCGCATCTTCCTGGAGACGCGCGCGGCCCTGTACCGCCTGGCCAAGGTAGCGCCGCCCGCGACGCGCGAGATCCGGCAAGCGGTGGAGAACCTGGCCCGCTTCCTCGATTCGATGTCGGTGGTCTCGCGCCGCGAGAACCTGCGCTTGCACGACCGCGCCCAGCTCGCCCGGGCCGGCCGCCACCTGGAAGCGGCGCAGTTCAACCTCGGGATGCCGGAGGTGGCCCGGCGCGAACTGGCGGACGCCGTGAAGACGGCCTTGGCGCTGTACGGGCGCGACGTGCAGCTCGACGCGTACCTGAGAGGCCAGCGGCACTTTCCGGCCGACTGGCTCCACGAGCAGGAGCTGGCGCTGGAGATGGCGCGCCTCGGCGAGGTGCTCGCGGGAGTTTCCGCCCCCTGATCAGAAGCGCCCGTCGAGGACGCGGAGAAGGGCGCCCTTCTCCGAGGCGCTGACGGCCGAGGCGACGTCTCCAGCGGACAGCTTGCCGTCCTCGAGGTAGAGAAGGCTGGCCGCGCCAGGCCGCGGCTCGTCGGACCCGAAGTCGAGGTCAGCGTCCCGGTCATTGCCGCCGAGTCGCCGCCCGTCAGGTGGCGAAGCGGCCGTCCGGCTTCGCCTCGATGCAGGCCTGCGCTTCGCGGATCGCCTCCTCGCGCCTGCCCTCGAGCTCCGCCCGCACGGCGCGCTCGAACCGCACGCGCGCGACGACCTCGCCGGGATCCTCGTTCGCAGCCGCCTGCGGGGGCGCAGGCTGCGCCGCCACCGGGCCCGCGGCGAGGAGGGTGACGAGCAGCCACTTCACCAAGCGCAAGACTGGCGGGACTCCTCCGGCGGCCACCGGCCCGACCAAGCCGGCGGAATGAGCCGGCGTAAGACCCGGCTTGACGGGCGGGCGCCGCTGAAGCACAAAGCAGCGCCGCGTTTCCAGGAGATCAAACGATGAAGCGACTTGTCGTTCTGTCTACCCTCGCTCTGGCGCTGGCTGCCCGCGCCGACGAGGGGATGTGGACCTTCGACAACTTCCCCGCGAAAAAGGTGCAGCAGAAGCATGGTTTCGCGCCGGACGCGCGGTGGCTGCAGGAAGCGCAGCTCTCTTCGGTGCGGCTGGCGGGCGGCTGCTCCGGGAGCTTCGTCTCGCCGGAGGGACTGGTGATGACGAACCACCATTGCGCCCACTCCTGCATCGAGCAGCTCTCGACGAAGGAGAAGGACTTCGTCGCGCAAGGCTTCTACGCCCAGGCGCAGGAGAACGAGGTGAAGTGCCCGGAGATCGAGCTCAACCAGCTCGTCCAGATCACCGACGTCACCGCGCAGATCCAGGGCGCGACGAAGGGCCTCCAGCCGGGCAAGGAGTTCAACGACAAGCGCAAGGCCGCGATGGCTTCGGTCGAGAAAGACTGCGCGGCCGGGAACGACAAGCTCCGCTGCGACGTGGTCGAGCTGTATCACGGCGGCCAGTACAGCCTGTACCGGTACAAGCGGTTCCAGGACGTGCGCCTGGTGTTCGCGCCGGAGATGGCCATCGCGTTCTTCGGCGGCGATCCCGACAACTTCAACTTCCCCCGCTACGATCTCGATGTCTCGTTCGTCCGCGCGTACGAGGACGGCAAACCGGCGCGGACCGAGCATTACTTCAAGTGGTCTCCCGCGGGGGCCAAGGAGGGCGATCTCACCTTCGTCTCCGGCCATCCCGGCGGCACCGACCGCGAGCTGACGATGGCCGAGCTGCACTACCAGCGCGACATCGCGTTGCCCGAGCGCCTCTTCGATCTGGCCGAATACCGCGGCGCCCTGACCATGTTCACGCAACAGTCGCCTGAGCACTACCGCATCGGCGAGACGCAGCTCTTCGGGATCGAGAACAGCTACAAGGCCATCAAGGGCCGCTATCAGGCGTTGATCACGCCCACGCTCTGGAACCAGAAAGTGGAGCGCGAGAGGGCGCTGCGGGCGAAAGTGAACGCGCGCTCCACGCTGCGCAAGAAGTATGGGAGCGCATGGGACGACGTGGCCAAGGCCGTCGCGATGTTCCAGCCGCGCCGCAAGGAGTTCAAGTACATCGAGCAGGGCGCGGGCTTCTCTTCCCCGCTCTACCGGATTGCCCGGGACCTGGTGCGTGGGACGGAGGAGCTGCAGAAGCCGAACGAGCAGCGCCTCCGCGAGTACACGGACGGCAAGCTCCCGCAGCTGAAGCAGAAGCTCTTCTCGAAGGCCCCCGTCTATGAGGACTTCGAGCTGTTCAAGCTGTCGTACGGACTCACCAAGCTGCGCGAGGAGCTGGGCGCGGACCATCCGTTCGTGAAGAAGGTGCTGGGCAAGAAGAGCCCGCAAGAGCTCGCGCAAGAGCTGGTGAAGACGAAGCTCTATGACCTCAAGCTGCGCGAGCAGCTCTGGCAGGCGGGGCGCGAGGCCGTGCTGGCCTCGAACGATCCGATGATCCAGTTCGCCCGCATGGTGGACGCCGACGCGCGGCCCATCCGGATGTGGCACGACGAGGAGATCGAGACCCTCCAGGTCAGCGGCGCCGAGCGCGTAGCCGCGGCGAAGTTCGACATCGAGGGCAAGAGCACCTACCCGGACGCCACCTTCACCCTCCGCCTCTCCTACGGCACGGTGCAGGGTTACGAGGAGAACGGCCACACCGTGGGCCCGTTCACCGTCATCGGCGGCGCCTTCGAGAGGGCCACCGGCCGCGATCCCTTCAAGCTTCCCGAAAGCTGGATCCGCGCCAACGACAACCGACAGCTGAATCCATCCACGCCCTTCAACATGTGCACCACCAACGACATCATCGGCGGCAACTCCGGCTCTCCGGTCTTCGACAAGGACCTCCAGATCGTCGGCCTGGTCTTCGACGGCAACATCCAATCCTTGGGCGGCGACTACGGCTTCGACCCCACCGTGAACCGCACCATCTCCGTCCACAGCTCCGCCGTCCTGGAAGCCCTCGACCACATCTACTCCGCAAAACGAATCGTCACCGAGCTCAAGTCCCCCACCACCGCCGCCACCACGCCGGGCTCCAAGTAACCCCGCCCCGCCCTCCTGTTTGCGTTGCTCTGACACCGTCGGCGCGTGAATCCGGACGGCCCTGCTGTAGGGGAGCCGAGTTTGGCTGTTCGTGGTTGGGGGGCGGGCAAGCCGGGTGCTGGTCCCGGGGCAACTCGTTCCGGAAATCCCGGAACGAGTTCAAAATGCACCTCCCCTGACCAGAATGAGACCCGGGGCCTTGCGGTTGCCTTGGCGACGGACCCCTCCGAAGGTCTGCCCAAATCAATTTGGTGTTGTGGGCAGGCCGCTCGTCGTGCTGGCCAGCCTTGAATTCGGCGGCCATATCATCGGAGTCGCAGCGGAGCTTCGCTCCCGGGCGTCGGCCGTGGTCTTCACGTCGGCTGCGAAGCAAATTGATTTGGGCACACCTGCCCAGCGCCGGGTGTCGTGGTCCCGGGGACGCCTCGCGCAGCCCGTCGATCCCGATAGCTCTGCCCAGAGCGGAGCCTTGTTTGCCATTCGGGGCGGGACGAGTTGCCGGTGTGGCTGAGCAACTGAGCAACCCAATGCGGGGCGCGGTGCGCGCTGTGTCGACTCGGTGAGACGCGCGCAGATAGCCGACGGGGTGCGTGGCCGTCGCGCCGCCGCATCAGAAAGCACACCTCGCGCTGTCCCCGCCGCCCCGTGCCTCTCGCCTCACCTGACGGTGGGCTCGCCGGGACGCTCGCTTTCTGCGTGGCGGCGCACGGCCATGCAGCCCGGCGGCGTCTCAGCGCACGATACAGAGAGGTCTACGCGGCGCGCGAAGCCAGGACCTCGACACCATCGGTTGACGCTCTGGACTGCGGCCATTAGTGTCCTTGTCCCCCAGCGGAGGACCCCATGCGCGCACAATGGCTCGAGCACCGTCGCGGCCTTCCCAACGTGACGCAGATGCATTTCGCGCGCGCGGGCGTGCTGACCGAAGAGATGCAGCACGTCGCGCGCCGGGAGAACCTTCCGGGGGAGTTGATTCGCAGCGAAGTGGCGCGGGGCCGGATGATCATCCCCGCGAACGTGAATCACCCGGAGCTGGAGCCGATGTGCATCGGCATCGCCTCGAAGTGCAAGATCAACGCGAACATCGGGAACAGCCAGATCGACGGCGACGCGCGCAGTGAGCTGCACAAGCTCGAGGGCTGCCTCAAGTACGGCGCTGACACGGTGATGGATCTGTCCACGGGCGGCGACATCCCGCACATCCGCGACCAGCTGCTCCGTGTCAGCACCGTCCCGCTCGGGACCGTGCCCACCTACGAGGCGATCGAGCGGGTGAAGCGGATCGAGAGCCTGACCCCGCAGGACCTGCTCGACATCGTCGAGGAGCAGGCCAGGCAGGGCGTGGACTACATGACCATCCACGCCGGGATCCTCCGCGACTTCCTGCCGCTCGCGCAGCACCGGATCACCGGGATCGTGAGCCGCGGAGGCGCGCTGATGGCCCAGTGGATGCTGGCCACCGGGCGCGAGAACCCCTGGTTCACGCACTTCGACCAGCTCTGCGAGATCTTCGCCCGCTACGACGTCACCTTCTCGCTGGGCGATTCGCTGCGCCCGGGGTGCCTCGCCGACGCGTCCGACGAGGCCCAGTTCGCCGAGCTGCGCGTGCTCGGGTACCTCACGCAGAAAGCGTGGGAGCACGACGTCCAGGTGATGATCGAAGGCCCCGGCCACGTGCCGATGGATCAGATCGAGATGAACATGAAGATCGAGCAGGAGGCGTGCTTCGAGGCGCCGTTCTACGTGCTCGGTCCGCTCACCACCGACGTGGCCCCAGGATACGATCACATCACCAGCGCCATCGGCGCCGCCCTGGCCGGCTGGCACGGCGCCTCGATGCTCTGCTACGTCACGCCGGCCGAGCACCTCACGCTCCCCAACGCCGATGACGTGCGGCAAGGGATCATCGCCTACAAGATCGCCGCGCACGCCGCGGACGTGGCGCGGCGCCGGCCCGGAGCGAGGGATCGCGACGATGCCCTCTCCCGCGCGCGCTATGCCTTCGACTGGAACCAGCAGTTCGCGCTCTCGCTCGACCCCGAAGCGGCGAAGGCCAAGCACGACGAGACGCTGCCGCACGATGCCTTCAAGACGGCGGAGTTCTGCGCCATGTGCGGCCCGAAGTTCTGCTCGATGAAGACGCACACGCACCTCGAGGACAAGTCGCACCCCGCCGTGGTCGAGCGCGCGCCGGACCAGCTCGTGCAGGAGTCGCTGGCCTTCGCCCAGAAGGCGGCGCTGGCCCGCACCGGCAGCGTCGCGCAGCCGCCGCCCGTCCTGCTGGGCAAGAAGCCCGCGGCGGCGTGAGCGACTTCGCCATCGAGACGCACGCGCTCACGCGCCGTTTCGGCGAGCAGGTGGCGGTCGACGGCATCGACCTGCGCGTCCCGCGCGGCAGCTTCTACGGCTTCCTCGGCGAGAACGGGGCCGGCAAGAGCACCACTATCTCCATGCTCACCGGCATGCTGGCGCCGACCGGCGGCAGCTTGCGCGTGCTGGACCTGGCTCCGGACGGAGCCGTCAAGCGTCGCATCGGCGTCGTCCCCGATGGGCTGCTGCTGTTCGATCGGCTCACCGGCCGCGAGCACCTGATCTTCGTCGGCCGCCTCTACGGCCTTGGGCGGACCGAGTCCGCGCGGCGCGCCGACGAGCTCCTCGCCACCATGGAGCTGTCCGGAGACGCCCGCAAGCTGATCGCGGACTACTCCTTCGGCATGCGCAAGAAGCTGGCGCTGGCGGCGGCCCTGATCCACGCACCGGAGTTGCTCTTCCTCGACGAGCCGTTCGAGGGGGTGGATGCGGTGGCCAAGGCGTCGCTGACGGCGCTCCTCTCCGATCTGGTCCACCGGGGCCGCCTCACGGTTTTCATCACTTCCCACGTACTGGAAGTGGTGGAACGGCTCTGCGATCAGGTCGGCGTGATTCACCGCGGCCGCCTGGTCGCGCAGGGCACGCTCCCCGGCGTGGTCCAGGCCGTTCCCGGCGCAGCCACGCTGACGGAAGCATTCGTGAGCCTGGTGGGCGAGGGGCGCGGCGGCACACGCCCGCTCTCTTTCCTGCCGTGAACCTCCCGCTCGAGCAGGCGAACGCGCTGATCGCCCTGCGTGCGAGGCTCTGGTGGCGCCGGCTCGTGCACGGCCGGCAGTGGGTCCGCGTCGCCGTTGGAGCCGTGGCCGCGCTGGTGGGCGCGATGTTCAGCGCCTCTCTTTGCCTGGCCATCTTCGACATGACTCACCGTATCCGGCAGTCTCCAGAGGCGCTTCGCGATCTGGGCGGCCCGCTCTCGGTCTTCGCCTCCTGGGTCACGCTTGCCCTGGCGGGGCGCGTGTGGTTCGGGCTGGTCGCGTTGGCGCAGAGCCAGGCGTTCCTCGATCCCCGCCGCTTCCGATCCTTTCCGGTGAGCCCGCGGCTGCTCAGCGCGATCAACTTTGCCGCGCTCCTGTTCGATCCGGTCTGGCTCATGCTCTACCCGCCGCTGATCGCCATCGCCCTGGCGCTTTCGCGGCTTCCCGGAGCGCCTTCCAGGGCGTCGATGCTCCTGGCCGAGGCGTTCGCGGTCTGGGCCACTGTTGGCGTCCTCCATCTCGGGGCGGCGGTGGCGGCGATGTTCGACGCCCGCCCGCTGCTGCGGCGGGGATTCTCCATCCTCCTCGTGCTCGCGGGGTTCATCGGCTTCCAGCTCTCGGCAGCGACTCCCGGCCAGCGCGGGCTCCAGGCGCTCTTCGCGCCCGAGCGTTGGGACCTGATGCGCTGGACTCCGCCGGGCTGGACCGCGAGGCTGGCGCAGGCGCTCTCCGCAGGGCGTCCGCTGGAGGCAGCGACGCTTTCCCTGCTGCTCTTCCTGCTCGGGTCGCTCTGCAGCCTCGGCGCCCACGCGCTCTCCCAGCGCGAGCTGCTGCGGCCGGCCGAGCCGGTGCGCGTCTCGGCGCGCGGCGCCCGGGCGCACGGATGGCGCCTGCCGCTCGCACCCGCCGCGCTCTCCGCCCTGTTCGAAAAGGAGGCGAAGACCGTCGTGCGCGTCGGATGGCTCCAACTCGTGGTCGTCCCCGTGGCCTACCTGCTACTGGTCCGCGCCGTCCTGCCGGGCCCCGAGCCCTTGCTGGTCGCCGCGGTGTACGCGCACCTCGGGGTGCTGGAGATCGCCACCAACGCTTTCGGCCGCGACCTCGACGCCGCGCGCGCCTGGTTCCTCTGGCCGGTGTCGCTCCGCTCGGTGCTGGCCGCCAAGAACGCGGTCGCCTACCTCTTTTCCCTCGCCATCTTCCTGCTGCTCGCGCTCGTGGCCGCGGTCAGCGCCCAGCTCACCGCCGGTCAATTCCTGGTCGGGATTCTCGCGCACGCGGCCGTCTTCCCACTCCTGGCCACCTTCGGGAACGCCATCAGCGTCTATTTTCCGGTGCCGGTCCGGGGGGCGAGGCTCCGGCGGATGCGGGGCACGGGTCCGATCGGAGGGCGGCTAGCCGCCATGCTGCTCCTGGCCGGCGCCGCCTGGGCGCCCTATGCCATGTCGCAGGCGCTGGGCTTCCATCTCTACGCCGCGTACGCCGGAGAGCTGATCGCGTTGCTCCTCGCGTATCCAGCGCTCCTGGGAGCGGCTGCTCGGCTCGCAGAGGGGCGCCGGGAGCTGCTGCTGGGCGCCCTCGCCCGGGACGAATGACACCGCAGGCAGCTACTTGGTCGCTGCGTTCGCGCCGAACATCTTCCCGAAGACGTCGCCCTCGTTCCACCGCGGCCGCTCCGGGTCCAGCGCGATGGCGAGCGCGATCAGGAAGTCGGCGCGCACTTCCTTCGCCATGTTCTCGTAGTCGAGCTTCGGGTCCCATTCGTCGCTCGGCTGGTGGTAGCGGTTCTTCGTCCACCAGTCGCTATACGCACGGTTCTTCTCCACCTTCCCCTCCGCATCCTGCTGGCCGGCCCGGGGGAAGACGGCGGGAACGCCCTGCTTCACGAAGTTGTACTGGTCGGACCGGATGAAGAACACCTGCTCCGGCTCCGGATCCGGGCTCATGCTCAACCCGAGCGCCTGGGTGGCCGCCCTCACGTCGTTCATCAGCGTGCTGTGCTCCGCTCCCAGGGCCACGATGCCGTGCGGCTCCCACCACCCGGAAGGGAAGTCGAGGTTCACGTCGGCGACGATCGAGCGGATGGGCACCGTCGGATGGCGCGCGAAGTACTCCGAGCCCTGCAGCCCTTTCTCTTCGCCGGTCACGCCCAGGATGAGGATGGAGCGTGCAGGGCGCTTGGGCAGCGTGGCGAACGCGCGGGCGACCTCGATCGCCGCGGAAACGCCGGAAGCGTCGTCGACCGCGCCGTTGTAGATCGCATCGCCGCCGATCGGCGGCCCGATCCCCAGGTGGTCGAGATGCGCCGTGACGACGACGTGCTCGTGGGCCAGCTCGCCTCCGCGCAGGACTCCAGCGACGCTCTCGGAGGTGAACTGGCGCAGGATGAACCCCGTGCGCAGGCGCGCGCGCAGGCCCAGGGGGAAGGACTTCAGCTTTCCCTGCGGTCCGGCGGCGAAGATCTCCTCGGCGGTTCGCCCCGTCTTCGCCAGCAGCCGCTGCAGCAGCGTATGCGGCACGCGCGCTCCGGGGAGCACGTAGCCGCTCCCCGGCTGGTTGCCCTCACGCCAGACCATGTTCTCGAAGGGCGCCTGCCGGGCGAAGAAGGGAAACGGCAGATGGCGGGCGATCTCCGGTGTGAAGACGAGGATCATCCCCACCGCCCCGCGCTGCGCGAGAAGGCGCGACTTGACCACGCCGTCGGAGTAGACCGCGCTCGCGGCCGTGGGAAAGAAGTCCGGCCGCTCCGATCGCGGCGCCCCGTAGAGGACCACCGCGATCTTTCCGCTCAGGTCCCGGGGCGCGTCGTCGTATCCGTATTCCGGGGCCGCGACTCCATAGCCGGCGAAGACCAGCTCGCCCGTCACGTCGTCGCCCGCAGAGCCCGCGCGCGGCGGGAACAGCACCTCTTCGCCGTACTTGAGCGGCGCTCCGTCGATCTCGAGCACGCAGCTCTGCGGCTGCACGGTCATGCCGATGAACGGCACCGTCTGCAGCCAGGTCCCCTTCTCGCCGGCTGGCTCGTACCCGATCGACTGGAGCTCCGTCGCCAGGTAGCGGGCCGCGATGGCGTGCCCGCGCGTTCCGGTGCCACGGCCCTCGAGGACGTCGTCCGCCAGGAAGCGGATATGCGCGGAGAGGGCCTCCGGGCGGATCGACTTGAGCCCCGCCTCACCTCGAGCCTTGAGGTCGGCCGGGGGGGCCGCCAGCAGCAAGGCGAGGAGGAGGGTCACTTCGCTTCCTTGGGATCGAGGGGAGTACCGTCCGGGAGCGGCTCGTCGCTTCCCGGAACGTAGCTCCGGTTCTTGCGCAGGATGCCGGGGCCCCCGTCCCACCCGAAGAGCGCCAGGATCGTGTGGTACGCGCCCACCAGCGCCATGTACGCGGCCGCGAGCGCCATCAGCGCGAAGCACGCCAGGAGCCCGTACATCCACGGCCGGGCCGCCTCCGCGGGTCCGCCGGAGACCCGCGCGTGGACGAACCCGACCAGGCAGGTGAGGACCGCCACGGTGAGCAACAGGGCAGAGGTCCGCAGGATCTTCGGCATGGCTACGTCTCGAAGCTGGCGCCGCAGGAACAGGTCCGGCGGGCGCGGGGATTGTCGAACCGGAAGCCCGGTCCGCGGGGGAGGTCGATGACGGTGCCGTCGAGCAGCGCCGCGCTGGCGGGATCGACCGCGATCTTCACCGGTCCCGCGTCCACCAGGGCGTCCTCGGACCCAGCGCTCTCCACGAAGTACAGGTCGTAAGTGAGCCCGTTGCAGCCGCCCGCCACCACCGCGATGCGCAGCAGCCACCCTTCGACCTCCGCGTCTCGCGCGCGAGCGAGCACCGCCTGGGCGGCGCGGTCGGTGAGCGAAAGACGCATCGGGGAAGGGTCTACTGCGCGCAAAGGGCGCGCGGCAAGGGATTCAGGCGGCGTGCTCCTGGCGGAGCGCCTCGAGCTCGTCGTCCGGGATGTCCGCGAACGCCTGCACGCAGCGGGGGTCGAACTGGGTACCGCCACAGCGCGAGATCTCCAGGCGCGCCTGGGCGAACGTCGCCGCCTTGCGATACGGCCGGTCGCTGGTCATCGCGTCCAGCGTATCCGCGATGGCGAAGATGCGCGCGCCCAGCGGGATCGACTCTCCCCGGAGCTTGTGCGGATATCCGCCGCCGTCCCAGCGCTCCTGGTGCGCGAGCACGATCTCCGCGGCGGGACGGAGGAAGTCGATGGCCTGCAAGATCCGGTAGCCCACCTCGGGATGCCGCCGCATCTCCGCCCATTCGGCCTGGGTCAGGGGACCCGGCTTGAGGAGAATACTGTCCGGGACGCCGATCTTGCCGATGTCGTGGAGGAGCGCGCCGCGACCGAAGTGCTCGATCTGGTCCTCGGGAATGCCCATCCGCCGGGCGATGGCGACCGTGTAGCGGACCACGCGCTGGGAGTGATCGCTGGTCTCATGCTCGCGAGCGTCGAGCGCATGGACCAGCGCTACCAGCGTGTTCGAGTAGGACTGGGCGATCCCTTCCAGCGCCGCGGTGAGCTCGGCGGTGCGCTCGCGCACGCGCCGGGCCAGGCCCTGGTGGTAGCGGGCCCGGGCGGAGGTGAGCTTGCTCCTGCTCCAGGCGCGCTCGATGGCCCGCACCAGCTCGGTGAGTCGCGGGGGCTTGAGCAGATAATCCGCCGCGCCGCGCTTGAGGCACTCCACCGCGCTTTCGGTGTCGCCGTAGCCCGTCAGCATCACCACCGCTGCGTGCGGGTGCCGCTGCAGCACGTGGTCCAGGAGCCAGAGGCCATCGTGCTCCGGCATCTTCACGTCGCAAAGCAGCAGCGGCAGGTCGTCCCCGCGCAGCATCTGCAGCGCCGCATCCGCCCCATCCGCCTGGCGGACCGGGTAGCCTTCTTCCTTCAGCACCGCCGAGAGCACTTCGCGGACCGCGCGGTCGTCGTCCACCACCAGCACGGTGGGTGGCTGTACCGCGGCTCCATCCTTCTCGACGGGGGAAAGCTCGGCCGGCGTGTCGAGCGGCCGGCTTCCCAGCCGCAGCATGTCGTCGATTCCCAACATTCCTTGGAGGCCTAGCATCGCGGTCTAACGTCCCCAAGTCAAATCCGATTTCGCCACCGGGCCGGATCGATTGACACCGCGCGGCAACGGGCGTACGCCCGGGCCCCTCCCGGAGGAAACCATCATGGCAGAGGCGATCGCGATTCGGCACAGGCCGGCGCAGGGCTCGGTGACGCCCCAGGGCACGCTCGCCGTCTACGAACCGGGGACCGGCAAGCTGCTCGGGGAGGTGCGCGTCTCGAGCGTTTCCGACGTCCGCGAGACCGTGCAGCAAGCCCGCGCGGCGCAGACCGAGTGGGCGCGCAAGCCCTTCGCGGAACGGCGCGCCGTGCTGCTCCGGTTCAAGGAGCTGCTGCTCGCCCGCGCCGAGGAGTTCTGCGAGCACATCACGCGGGAGAACGGGAAGACGCGCAACGAGTCTCTCTTCATGGAGGTGCTGCCGGTCGCGGACGCAGTGCACTGGTACGCGACCCATGCCCAGAAGGTCCTCGCCGACGAGAAGATCCCGCTGCACCTGTTCCCCCACAAGAAGTCGTACCTGCGCTTCTACCCCCGCGGAGTGATCGGCATCATCTCGCCCTGGAACTATCCCTTCTCGATCCCGGTCGGCGACGCCGTCGCCGCGCTCATGGCGGGCAACGCGGTGGTCGTGAAGCCGAGCGAGTTCACCCCCATCGTGATGGAGAAGACGCGCGCTCTGCTGGAGGAGGCCGGCCTGCCGCGCGGGCTCTTCGGGGTGGTGCAGGGCAGGGGCGAGGTGGGCGCGGAGCTGATCCGGAGCGGCGTGAAGATGATCGTGTTCACCGGCTCCGTCGCCACCGGGAAGAAGGTCAACCTGGCGGCCGCCGAGCAGATGATCCCCTGCGTCCTGGAGCTTGGCGGGAAGGACCCTGCCATCGTGCTCCCCGACGCGGACCTGGACACCGCCGCGAAGAAGATCGCCTGGGGCGCGTTCGCGAACTCGGGGCAGACCTGCGCCTCTGTCGAGCGCGTGTACGTTCACGAGAGCGTGGCCCGGCTCTTCACCGAGAAGGTGGTCGCGCTGGCCAGGCAGCTCCGCCAGGGCGATCCGAACCAGCACGACGTGGACGTGGGCGCGATGACCACGCAGATGCAGGTCGAGATCGTGCGGCGGCACCTCGACGATGCGCGGCAGCGCGGCGCGCAGGTGCTGGCGGGCGGCGACATCCAGGTCTCGCCCGAGGGCGCGCGCTTCGTGCAGCCGACGGTGCTCAGCGGCACGACCCCGGAGATGGCCATCGTGCGCGAGGAGACCTTCGGGCCGATGCTGCCGATCATGACGTACCGCACGGAGGAAGAGGCGGTCCGCCTCGCCAACGATTCCTCCTACGGGCTCTCCGCCTACGTGTTCACCAAGGACCGCGCGAAGGCGGAGCGGATCGCCAACCAGCTCCTCGCCGGCACGGTGATGCACAACGACACCCTGTACACGCACGCCGCGCCGGAGACGCCCTGGGGCGGGGTGAAGGCGTCCGGCCTCGGGCGCGTGCACGGCAAGCACGCGCTGCGCGACTTCTCCGAGATCCGGCACGTCAACCTGGAGCGCATGAACTTCCCGGCCTTCTGGTACTACCCGTACTCGCGGAAGGCCTGGAGCACCGGTCTGCGCGTCTACCGCACGCTTCTCGGCCGCGGGATCGGCGGGCGGCTGAAGGCGCTGTTCGGAAGGCACTGATGCGCGTCGCGTTCTATGGCCTGGGCGGGATGGGCCGCGCGATGGCGGCGACCTTGGTCGCCGCCGGGCACGAAGTCTTCGCCTGGAACCGCACGCCGGGAAAAGCGCCGCCCGGCGCGCGCGAGTGCGGGTCGGTCCGCGAGGCTGCTTCCGGCGCCGAGGTCGCCATCACCATGCTCGCGGACGACGTCGCCGTGGAGACAGTCGCACGCGACCTCCTCGGCGCTCTCCGTTCCGGCGCGGTGCACTGTGGAATGAGCACCATCTCCGTGCAGCTCTCCCGAAAGCTCGCCCAGGAGCATGCGCAGCGCGGGCAGCGGTACGTGGCGGCGCCCGTGTTCGGCCGTCCCGAGGCCGCGGCGGCGAGGAAGCTCTGGATCGTTCCGGCGGGCGAGAGCGACGCCGTGCAGCGCTGCCAGCCGCTGTTCGACGCGCTCGGGCAGGGAACGCTTCCGATGGGCGAAGTCCCGGAGCACGCCTCGCTCACCAAGCTCTGCGGCAACTTCGTGATCGCCTCCCTGATCGAGATGTTCGGCGAGGCATTCGCGGTCGGCGAAAAGGCGAACATCGATCCGTCGCGGCTGGCGGAGACGCTGGTGAAGATCCTCTTCGCCGGGGCGCCGATCCCCTCCGGCTACGCGTCCCGGATCGCCGGCACGCAGTTCGAGCCGGCAGGATTCGCCATGGCGCTCGGGCTGAAGGACGTTTCCCTGGCGCTGAAGGCCGGCGAAGAGCTGAAGGTCCCGCTGCCGCTCGCTTCCCTTCTCCGGGACCATTTCCTCGCCTCGATGGCGAGAGGCCGCGAGAGCTGGGACTGGGGTGGCATGGCCGCCGTGTTGCGCGAAGCGGCCGGGCTTCCTCCGCGCCGCGGTTGACATCGCAGGCCGCGGGCATTACCAAGCGCGCCTCTTGCACAGCGGGGAGGCCTCCGTGGCGATCTACGATCTCGCGATCATCGGCAGCGGTCCCGGCGGCTACGTGTGCGCCATCCGCGCCGGCCAGAACGGCCTGAAGACGGTGGTCATCGAGAAGGACCCGCGCGTGGGCGGCACCTGCACCCTGCGCGGCTGCATCCCCACCAAGGCCGTGCTCCACAGCGCCGATGTCTACGAGGAAGCGCAGCACGGCGCTACGGTGGGCGTGAGGGCCTCAGGCGTGGAGCTGGAGATGGAGGGGGTGCGCAAGTACAAGGAAGACGTCGCCAACAAGTCGAGCAAGGGGATCGAGTTCCTTTTCCGCAAGAACAAGGTGGAGCGGATCCACGGGCACGGCCGTCTCGCGGCGCCCGGCAAGGTGTCCGTCACCGGCGCTGACGGCAAGGAGCAGATCGTCGAGGCGAAGCACGTGGTGATCGCCACTGGCTCCGCGCCGCGCCTCCTCCCCGGGATGACGCTGGGGCCCCGCCTGATGACGAGCGACGAGTTGCTCGAGAACGTCACTGTCCCGAAGCGGCTGATCGTGCTGGGCGCCGGCGCGGTGGGAGCGGAGTTCGCCAGCGCCTACCGCCGCTTCGGCAGCGAGGTGACCATCGTCGAGCTGCTGCCGCGCCTCTTGCCCCTCGAGGACGAGGACATCTCGGCCGAGTTCGAGAGGGCGTTCCGCAAGCGGAAGATCAAGGCGCTCACGAACGCGAAGCTGGAGACCGTCGACGTCAAGGGTGAGCTGGTGAAGGCGACGGTGACGACCTCCAAAGGCACCGAGGTCCTGGAGGCGGAGCTGCTCCTCTGCGCGGTGGGCAGGCGCCCGGTGAGCGAGGACGCCGGCCTGGAGAAGTTCCCCAACATCAAGGTGGAGCGGGGGTTCGTGATCATCGATCCGAAGACCCTGCTCACCGGCGAGAGCTGGGTGTCGGCCATCGGCGACGTGGTGGCGATCCCCGGCCGGCCGCATCCCCAGCTCGCGCACCTGGCGTTCGTGGAAGGGGAGTTCGTCGCCGACCGGCTGGCGGGGAAGAAGCCGGATTCCGTGAACTACGATCTGGTGCCCGGCGCCACCTACTCCGAGCCCGAGGTCGCCTCGATCGGGCTCACCGAAAAAGCGGCCAAGGAGCGGGGCTACAAGGTGAAGATCGGGACCTTCCCCTTCGCCGCCAACGGCAAGGCCCGCATCCTCAATCTGCCCGAAGGGATGGTGAAGGTGGTCGCGGAGGAGAAATACGACGAGGTGCTCGGCGTCCATATCATCGGGCCCCGGGCCACCGAGCTGATCTCGGACGCCTGCTCGCTCCTCAAGCTGGAGACGACCAGCGAGGAGATGCTGCACGTCATGCGCCCGCATCCGACGCTGTCGGAGGCGCTGACGGAAGCCGCTTTGGGAGTGCGCGGGAAACCGCTGCACATCTAGGATCACCATCGGGAAGGATGTTCCCGCCCGGCTGTTCAATAGGGCGCGCGGGGAGGCTCCGATGAGCGAATCGCAGTCGTGGCGTCGGGCGTTTGCTTCCGGATTCATGGCACTTGCACTCTCTGTCGGAGGTCACCTGGCTACCGGCGGCTCGGCAGCGGCGACGGGAGGGTCGTGCCCGCTCTCGCGGAGCCGGCTCGCCGATCGGGTCCTGGACGGCGTGACCTCGCACGCCGAGCCACGGGGCATTGCGCAGCGCGTCGCCCGCGCCGTTCTGGGCGCAGTGTTCAACACCTGCTCCTGAGAGCGCCCTCGCAGTCGGGGCCGGATTCAGTTATACCGCCGCCCTCATGGGCGACTCGCTGGTCCAGCTCGGCGGTGCGCCGCGCCCGGGGCGCGAGGCCAAGCCGGAGTGGCTCAAGGTGCGCATGCCGGGCGGCGGCCGGTACGAGCACGTCAAGCGCACCCTGCGCGAGCTGAATCTCCACACCGTCTGCGAAGAGGCGAGCTGTCCGAACGTCGGCGAATGCTGGGGCGGCGGCACCGCCACCGTGATGCTGATGGGGGACGTCTGCACCCGGGGATGCCGCTTCTGTGATGTGAACAGCGGGATCCCCGGGCCGCTCGATCCTCTGGAGCCGCGTCACCTTGCCCAGGCGGTGGGCCAGCTGGGCCTCGATTACCTGGTGGTCACCTCGGTGAACCGGGACGAGCTGCCGGACGGAGGCGCCTCGCACTTCGCCCAGGCCATCGTCGAGCTCCGCCGGGCGGCGCCGAGGACGCTGGTGGAGGTGCTGACGCCGGACTTCCAGGGCTCGCGCGATGCGCTGCAGATGATCGTCGATGCCCAGCCCACGGTCGCGGCGCATAATCTCGAGACGGTGGAGCGCTTGACGCCGCGGGTGCGCGACCGGCGCGCCACGTACCGCCAGTCTCTCGAGGTGCTGGAGCTCTACAAGCGCGGCGGCATGCGCACGAAGAGCAGCATCATGCTCGGGTTGGGCGAGACGCGCGGCGAAGTGGTGCAGGCGATGCGCGACCTGCGCGCGGCCGGCTGCGACATTCTCACGCTGGGGCAGTACCTCCGGCCTTCCCAGAAGCACTTGCCGGTGGAGGAGTTCGTCAAGCCGGAGGTGTTCGCCCAGCTCGAGCGGGAGGGCCTCGCGCTCGGTTTCCGGTTCGTCGCCGCCGGGCCGCTGGTCCGCTCCAGCTACAAGGCCGGCGAGTTCTTCATCCAGCGCTGGGTCGAGAACGGCGGGGAGCGG
>Ga0209526_10000021_pt1 | contig 88909 bp, 84 predicted proteins | sample JacPinW_OM2H0_M1_FD_188566 | JGI IMG/M metagenome (GOLD analysis project Ga0209526, IMG submission 188566) | Forest soil microbial communities from Algoma, Ontario, Canada - Jack Pine, Ontario site 1_JW_OM2H0_M1 (SPAdes) (version 2) | ecosystem: Environmental > Terrestrial > Soil > Boreal... | reverse complement strand
GAGCTGGACAAAATCGAGCAGCTCGGCGGCCCGGCGACGCGACTCTTCCCAGGAGAGATCGAAATAGCGGCTGTATATGACCAGGTTCTCGTGGACGGTGAGCTCGCCGTCCAGTGTGTCCGTCTGGGGCACTGTGCCCATGCGGGCGCGGATGTGGGCGCCATCGGACCCTGGATCCAAGCCGAAGATGCGCAGCGTCCCGGCCGATACCGGGGAGACGCAGCCGATCATCCGCATAGTCGAGGTCTTGCCGGCGCCGTTGGGGCCCAGGAAGCCCAGGATTTCGCCCTTCTCGACCTTGAAGGTGACGTCGCTGACCGCCTTGAGGTCGCGGTAGCTCTTCACCAGATGAGAGACTTCGATCATCGGTTTTTCCTCATACGTGGGCGGCGTGAAAACAGCGCCCGCGGCAAACCCCTTCCCGGAAAGCGGCGGGAATCTAGTTCAAAGCGATCCCCTGTCAAGCCGGTTGCCGCCCCGTCAGGGTAGAGTCGGGGGGTGGGAATCATCGTGCAGAAGTACGGCGGCTCCTCCGTCGCCGACGTGGAGAAGATCGGGCGGGTGGCCGCGCGGGTGGCGCAGACGCGCGCTGGCGGTCACCCGGTGGTGGTGGTGGTCTCGGCCATGGGCGACACCACGGATGAGCTGCTGGCGCTCGCCCGCAAGGTCACCGAGGACCCGCACCGGCGCGAGCTGGACATGCTCTTGACGGCGGGAGAGCGCATCTCGATGGCGCTCCTGGGGATGGCGCTCCACGCCCGCGGCGTCGACGCGGTCAGCTTCACCGGATCGCAGAGCGGCATCATCACCGACGGCGCGCACAACAACGCGCGCATCGTCGAGGTGCGGCCGGTGCGGATCCTGGAGGCGCTCGACCGCGGCAAGGTGGTCATCGTCGCCGGATACCAGGGCGTCTCCCGCGAGAAGGAGGTCACCACGCTGGGTCGCGGCGGCAGCGACACCACCGCGGTGGCCCTCGCGGCCGCGCTCCAGGCGGAGGTCTGCGAGATCTGTTCCGACGTGGACGGGGTCTTCAGCGCCGATCCTCGGATCGTGGCCAACGCCCGCCGCCTCTCCGAGCTGTCGCACGAGGAGATGCAGGAGCTGGCGCTGGCCGGCGCCAAGGTGTTGAACGCGCAGGCGGTGGAGTTCGCGCGCGACCGGAGCATCGTCATCCATGCGCGGAGCACCTTCCAGAGCGGGCCCGGCACGCTGGTGAAGAAGTCGGCGGCGCGCGAGCTGCGCATCTCCGGCGTCGCCGTCGACACGGACGTGCTGGTGGTGCGCGGCGCCGATCGGGCTGCGCTCCACGACGTGCTCTCGAAGCACGGCGCCTGGCCGCGCGAAGGCTGGGACGCCGCCGCCATCGTGCCGCTGGAGAACGTCCATGGGCTCCCGGGACTGCTCGACGCGCTGCGGTCGGTGGCCTCCGTCGAGGAAGGCCTCGCGCAGGTGAGCGTCGTGGGCACCGGGATCGGGGCGTCGAAGGACCCGCTCGAGCGGGCCTTGGGCGCCTTGGGGGTCGAGCCGCGGGGCGTGCTGGTCGCGCCGCTGCGCATCGCCTTCCTGGTGCCGCGGGAGAGCGCGAAGGAGTGCGTGCGCCGCCTGCACGCCGAGTTCGTGGAAAGGAGCTGATCGTGGCCGCGAAAGCCGTCCGCGGGAAGAAGCCCTCCGAACGCGACCAGTTGCGCTCCCGCCTCGCGAAGGCGCTCGGAATCAGCGAAGGGGAGGCGGAGCTCCGCGCCCTCCGAGAGCTGGCGGCATCGCTCCCGCCGCCGGCGGAGAAATCGCCGGCGAGCAAGCCCTCGCCTCCGCTGGCGCCGTCCAGCTCGCTCCCCCGGCGCCTCTACCTGCTGCTGGACCGCCGTGGCCTCGACGGGCGCGGGATGCCCATCGAGGTGATCGATCTGCCCTGCGTGGTCGGGAGCGGCAGGAACTGCCAGGTATGGGTGAATTCGCCGCAGATCGAGACCCGCCATCTGCAGATCACGGAGGGCGCTCAGGGCTGGGTCCTCGAGGATCTCGGCAGCGAGCACGGCACCTTCCTCGGCGACCGCCGGATCCAGCGGCGCCCGATCGCCGACGGCGACGAGTATCGCCTCGCCGGCTACCTGCGGCTTCGGACCGAGCTGCGCTGAGCTAGCCACGGCCGCCGCAGGCTGTTGAGTAGCTACGCAGGAGCGCGATCATTCGGAAGTCGAGTCATGAGCCGCGTTCTAGAGCGGGATCTCGCTCAGGTCCTGCGCCGGAAGGATGCGCGGGTGGATCGAGCGGGCCTCCTCCGCCACCGCTTCTCCGGCCACGCTGGGGGAGAAATGCGTCAGGACCAGCATGGCGGCCTCCGCTTCCGCGCCGATGCGCGCCGCCTCCACGCCGGTGGAGTGACCGCGCTCGTGCGCCAGCGTCGCGCGCGCGTGCTCGTAGGTGGCTTCGTGCACCAGCGCATCGACTCCCCTGCCCAGCTCCACCGCCGAGGCGCAGGGCACCGTGTCCAGCGCGTAGGCCATCGAAGCGCCCCGCTGCCGCGGGCCTACCAGCCCGTCCGACCCCACTACGCGTCCGTCCGGCAACGTCACCGCGCGGCCTGCTTTCAGCTCCGCGAGGAGGGGCCCGCGCGGCACACCCGCGGCATCCGCCTTCTCCACGTCGAGAGCGCCGGCACGGTCCGGAAGCGCAACCCGAAACCCGTAGGTCGGCACCCGGTGCGCCAGCGGACGGCTCTCGACCAGGAAGGGAGAGCCGTCGATCCGCACCTCGCCGCCGTTGTCCTGCTGCTCGAAGACGCGCACTTCCATGTCGCCCGTGCCCAGCGAGCCCGCCTGCGCCAGGTGCTGCAGCAGCGCCGCCGTGCCGGGCGGCCCGGCCACCACCAGCGGCCGCTGCCGGCCTTCAAGCCCGAGCGTTCCGAGAAGGCCCGGCAGGCCGTTGAAGTGATCGCCGTGCAGGTGCGTGATCAGCACCGCGTCGAGGCGGGACAGGCTCAGCCCGGCGCGCAACGCGGCGATCTGCGCGCCCTCGCCGCAATCGCACAGCACCCACGATCCTTCGGCCGCCACCGCCAGCGCGGACGCTCCGCGCAGCAGCGTCGGGCGGCCCGCGCTGGTTCCGAGCGGAACGAGCTTGAGCCTCACCCCTGCTCCAGCACGACGGCGCCGCGGCCGCGGAACCGGAGCCGCTCTTCGCCGAGCTGGGCAGCTCCGGAATCGAGCAGCACCTGCCAGCGGCCGGGCGGCAAGCGAGCTTCCGACGGCTGGGCGTCGAAGGCAGCGGCCACCAGCACCGCCCCGCGCTGCATGAGCAGCACCTTGCCTTGCGCGGAGGCGCGCACGCTCTTGCGGGAATCGTCCCGCAGGGCAGGATGCTCGCGGCGCAGCTTGAGCAGGGCCTTGTGCCACTGGAGCGCCCGCTCGTCCTTGCGGCCGCGGTCGATCCGGCTGGCCCGGAACGTCTCCTCCGCGAACGGATCGGGCACGTCGGTCCAGGTGAAGTCCTTGAACTCCTCCCGGCGGCCCTTCCGCACCGCCTCGACCAGCGCGGGGTCGGTGTGCGAGATGAAGTATTGGAACGGCTCGCGCGCGCCCCACTCCTCCCCCTGGAAGTAGAGCGGCAGCGCCGGCTGCAAGGCGACCACCGCAGCCGCGGCACGCGCGCCGCCCTCGTCGGTGAGCGTGGTCAATCGCTCGCCGCGGGCGCGGTTCCCGATCTGGTCATGGTTCTGCGCGCAGACGACGAAGTGGCGGGGTGGGAGATGCGAGGCCGGCGTGCCGTGCGGCCGTTTGAAGCTGGGCTTGTACTGCCCCTGGTAGAACCAGCCGCGCTCGATGGCGGCGGCCAGCTTGGGCAGCGGGTCCTGGAAGTCGGCGTAGTAGCCCTGCGACTCGCCGGTGAGCGCCACGTGCAGGGCATGATGCAGGTCGTCCGCCCAGCTTCCATCGAGGTGGTACTGCTCGATCAGCTTCGGGTCGTTGAGATCGCTCTCCGCGATCGCCAAGGCGCCCTCTGCGTGCACCGCGTCGGCGATCTCCTGCAGGATGTGCCTGGGCGAATCGTCGCAGATGCCATGGACGGCATCGAGGCGCAGGCCGTCGAACCCGGCGCCGGCGCGCGAGACCCAGCGCAGCGCGTTCTCCACGAAATGGCGCCGCACCGGCGCAAGGGAAAAGTCGATCGCGTCGCCCCAGGGCGTCTTGTGCTTCGCGGTGAAGTAGGGGCCGTATTCGCCCAGGTAGTTTCCCTCGGGCCCGAGGTGGTTGTACACGACGTCCAGGAACGCGCTCAGGCCGGCCGCATGCGCGGCGTCCACCAACCGGGCCAGGCCGCGCGGGCCGCCGTAGTCGGCGTGAGCGGCAAACAGCGCGACGCCATCGTATCCCCAGTTGCGCGAGCCCGGGAACGCGGCAACCGGCATCACCTCGACGGCGGTGTAGCCGGCCTCGGCCAGCTCGGGCATGAATCGCGCCGCCGCGTCCGCAGTGCCTTCGCCGGTGTACGTGCCGAGGTGGATCTCGTTGAAGACCAGTCCCCGCAGCGGAACGCGCGATCGCGGTGACTTCGGGGCGACCTCGCCGAGGTCCACCACTTCGCTGGGCCCGTGCACTCCCTCCGGCTGGAGAAGCGAGGCAGGGTCCGGGCGCTCGCGCCCGTCGGGGAACCGGTAGACATACCGGGCGCCTGCCTGGACTCCGGCGGCGCGCCCGGCGAAATATCCGTCTGCTTCGCGCTGGAGCGACACCGTGGGCCCGTCCAACACTCGCACGGAGAGCGAGTCGGCTCTGGGCGCCCAGACGCGGAAGTGCGTCCCTCGCGCATCGGGGACGGCTCCCAGCCACGGCTTCCAGGTCATCGCGCAACGCTAGGGCGCGCGCGCGGAACGCGCCAGCTACTTCGCCGGCCGCGGCTCGAACTTGAACGGATACGCCACACGGAGCTTGCCGCCCGAGTGCGGCTTGTCGAACTCGAACTTCCGCACGGCGGTGACGACACAGACGATCAGCTCGCGGTCGGCGATGCCGTCGGCGCCGGCGCCGATCACCTTGCCCTCCGGTCCGATGTCGAACCGGGCAACCAGCTTGCCCTGCAAGGTGGGGCGCTCCGCCAGGCGCTTCTCGTAGCACTCCCGGATCGGGGGGCTGCTGTCCACGATGCGGTCGCGAATGGCGAGCTTCTCCATGCCGCTGGGGTAGGGCGGAGTCGCCGTCTGGTCCGGCTCCTCGCTCTCGACCGTGAGCGACGCCCTGGGCCGCGAGTCCTTGGGAGGGGCCGGAGCGGCCGGCCTGGAGTCCGCCGCCTGTGCGGCCGAGGTCAGCGTGACGAGCAGCAGCAGCGAGGGTGCGAGATTCATGGTCGCCCGAAAGAGGGAAGACGCCCGGTTCCGATCCCGTGCGTCGCCGTGTCCGACAGTAGGGGCATGCAGGCGCATGGGTCAATTTTCGCTGGAATGCGCAGCGAGCCGGCGGGCGTTACCTTCTCCGGATGCGTAGGGCGCGTTTCTACATCCTCGTACTCGGGCTCACTCTGCTGCCCCAGGTCCTCGCGGCCTCGGACCTGGTGCGCTGGCTCGCGTCGCAGGGTCAGCTCGCGCTGGGCTTTTCCGTTCCCGGCGTGCTGCTCGCGCTCAACCTGCCCATGCTGGCGGAGGTCCTGCGGCGCAAGAAGAAGGCGCGCCTGCCGCGCTTCATCGCCGCCTCGCTGCAGATGCCCTGGACGGCGTGGTGGCTCGGCAGCCTCTTCTACGCGATCCTGTGCGCAGGATGGACGGTTGCGCACCTCGGCCCCGCCCCGATGCCGGTAGCGCTCGCCGTCGCGCCGTACGCGCTCTCGCTCTACGGGACCCTGTTCGGCGCGCGCGTGCTGCGCCGCGAGAAGGTGACGGTCCCCGTCGCCGGTCTTCCCGAGGGATGGCGCGGCGCCCGGATCGTGCAGCTCTCCGATCTGCACGCCGGCAGGCATGTGACGAAGGAAAGGCTGCGGGCGATCGCCCGCCGCGCGGCCCGACTGGACCCGGATGTGCTGGTGGTCACCGGCGACATCGTGCACAACTCGCCGCTGTTCGCGCGGCAGGCGGCGGAGGCCATCGCGTCGATTCCCGCCAGGCACGGCGTGTTCGCCTGCCTGGGAAACCACGATTTCTGGGCCGGCCCCGACGCGGTCGAGCGGGAGCTCGAGCTGGCCGGCGTACGGGTATTGCGCAACCGCGGCTTGCTCCTCGAGCGCGGCGGCGACGGCCTCTGGCTCTGCGGAGTGGACGATCCCTGGAGCGGGAGGTTCGATCTGCGGGCCGCGCTGAAGGGCAGGCCCGAGGGCACCGCCACCGTGCTCCTCTCGCACCAGCCGAACACCTGGCGCCGCGCGCAGGATCTCGGGGTCGAGCTGCAGCTCTCGGGGCACACCCACGGCGGGCAAGTGGCCCTGCTCTGGCTGCACCGTTCCCTTTCGCTCGCGCGGCTGATCACGCCTTTCGTAGCCGGCCTGTACCGGGTGGGCCGAAGCTACCTGTACGTGAACCGCGGCGCCGGCTCCGTGATGCCGATGGTCCGCCTCGGCGCGCGCCCCGAAGTGACCGAGCTCACGCTGATCCCTGCCGACGAACCCCGCGACGATCTCGCCCTCGCCCCTTCGTAGATCAACCGCAGAGCGCTCGGACTTTTGGGGTCCAACAACCGGATCTCTGCGCGCTCACCGCGCTCTGCGGTTGATCGGAAGCTGCTACACTCGCGCCAGTGCGAGTGCACCTCATCGAGCTGACGGACGCGGCGCGGCGCGCGGATGAGGCGCTCGTGCGCATGGAGCCGCGCGCGCGGGACGAGCTGGCGAAGAAGGCCCAGCGAAGGGCGTCGGCGCTGGGCCTGATGCGCGGCCCCACCCCGATTCCCCTGGTGCTCTCGCCATGCGCGCTGCCTCGCGCGGAGCTGGGCGCGCTGGGCCGGGGAGCGCGGCTGATCACCAGCGCGCTGGTGAAGGTGGCGCGCGACCTGATCGAACGCCGGCCGGAGAAGGCGCGCCTGCTCTTCGATCACCTCTCTCCGCTGGAGAGCGCTGCCCTCCAGTCGCGCTGGCGCGAGGCGGAGGAGCTGCTCCATTCGCGCATCGACTGGTTCGTGGGACGGGACGGCGGGGTCAAGGCTCTCGAGGTCAACGCGACGATCCCGGCGATGCAGGTCTACTCGGACGCCGCCGCGGGCGGGTGGGTGGAAGCGGTCGCGCCGTCGCGCGCGAAGACCCTGGCGCGCAATCCCAGCAATGCGGCCTGGCTGATCGACGCGCTGCTCACCGCCGCGCGCCGTCGCGAGAAGCCCCTCCAGATCCAGATCCTGCATCGCGAGGGCGATCCACAGCTCAGCGAGCTGCGCGCGCTCGCCGCCATGCTGCGCGAGCGCGGGATCGAGGCCCGCACCTGCACGCCCGCGGATGCCGCGCTCGACGGCGATCCGCACCGCGTCCTCTACCGGCACCTGTTCGCCCGCTCCGTCGATCCGGCATCGCCGCTCGGAAGGGCTTTCCTCGACCCGGAAAAGCACGGGATGTGGAACCGCGTCGACGGGTGGCTGGAGACGAAAGGGCTCTTCGCCGAGCTCTCGCTGGGGGCCGCGCGCGCCGGGTTTCTCAGCGACGAGGAGCGGAGCGCCGTCTCAGAGCTGGTGCCCTGGACCCGGCTGCTCGACGACATCGACGATGCAGCGCTCGGGGACGGCGACCGGTACGTGCTCAAGAAATCGCACGACTACGGAGGCAAGAGCGTGGTGATCGGTTGTGAGGCCGGTCCCACGGCGTTCAGCCAGGCGCTTGCCCGTGCCCGCGCGGACGCGCCGGGAAGCTGGGTGGCCCAGGAGCTGGTGGACGCGCCGGCCATCGACCGCTTCCTCTGCTCGGAGACCGGTGCGCGCAGGCTGTCGCTGCATCTGGACATCAGCACGTACGCCTCGCTGATCCGGGGGGTCCCGGACGGCGGCAGCGTCTGCAGGGCAGCGCCGGGGCGGGTGGTGAACATCGTAGGCGGGGGTGGCGTTGCGCCGCTGTTCGCGGACGAGGTGCTCGCCGGGCTACTATGAGCTGTTGCGATCGCGCGCGCGGCGCTGCGCGATCTCTTCGAGAAAGCTGACCGCAAGGAAGTGCCGCAAGCGATCGATGCAGGGATAATCTGGGGGATGGCAGAACTGCTCATGGAAGCGGCAGAGCTTGCCTTGACGATCGCGACAGAAAGCGTCGAACCCACCCTCGTCGCAAGGGTCGTCGATGTAGGCTGCGACGCGGGCGGTGCGTTCGGGTGTGACCAAAGGGTCGTCGTTGGCGGCGGCGTCCGGCTTGATGAGCACCTTTTCCGCCATTCGCGCCTCCAAGGACCCGCAGGAGTTTAAACAGCATGAGTCCGCAGGTCACGTTCAAGAGCAACGACGACAAGGCGCCGCAGGTCGACGTGGACGCGGCGGGCGATCCCGTCCCGGCGGCTCCCCGACTGTGTGACGCGGTGCGTGTTCCTTACACCCCCAGCCATGGGAGCGCCCCTTCGTCGATGCCACAGCCGCCGGTGGGCCTCGAGGACCTGGGTCCGGCCGCCGCCCTGCGCGTCGTCGGTCCGGATCGCGAGAAGTGGCTGCAGGGGATGCAGAGCAGCGACCTTGCCGCCGCACCCCATGGGGGCGCCATCGCTGGGGCGTTCCTGAGCGGGAAGGGACGGCTCGTGGCGCTGGGGCTTCTCTGGCGGCGGCACGACGAGGTGGTCGTGACGACCGAGCCCGACCGGCTCGACGCGCTGCGCGACCACCTGGACAAGCTCCTGATCATGGAGGACTGCGAACTTCAAGAAGCGGCGGACCTGCGCCGGTTGCGGTACTGGCCTTCGGACACGCCGCCGCGCGCGGCTCCTCCGCACATCGTCGGCAGCGTCCAGCCGCTGGGATTCGAGCTGCTGCTCCCGGAACCGGAAGCGCAGTCCCTGCTGGAGACGCTGCGCGAGCGCCCCCGGCCCGATCTGACCGAGGCTTGGCGGGTCGCCGCCGGCATTCCCAAGTGGGGGGTGGACCTGGACGAGGACACCACCCCGATCGAGGGCGGGCTCGACCCGCTGCTGTCGTTCAGCAAAGGCTGCTATGTCGGCCAGGAAGTGGTCGCGATGGCCACCTATCGAGGCCGGGTGGCGTGGAACCTGGTCCGGCTCGAGGTCCAAGGCGAAGCCCCCGCCGTCGGAACGAAGCTGGGGCCGGGCGGCAAGGGCCGCGTCACTTCCGCTACCCAGCTCGGCGCCACCGCCTTGCTCCTCGGGTACGTGCGCAAGGAGCTCATCGTGCCGGGCTCGCCCGTACCGCTCGAGGACGGCCGCACGGCGGCGGTGCTTGGATTGCCCTACGGTTCGTTGCCAGGTGCGGGGGTGTGCGCATGAAGATTCTCGCAGCGATTCACGACCTGATGTTCTCCTCGAAGGTGAACGCGGCTGCCCAGGGACGGCCCATCAGCTGGCTGAAGCGGGGCACGAAGGTGGTCGACGAAGTGGCGCGCGAGAAGCCCGACGTGCTGCTCATCGACCTCGCCGCTCCGCAGCTCGACGCCGTCAACGCCATCCGCGAGATCAAGAAGGGCGGTGGCATCACGGTCATCGGGTACGTCGATCACACGCGCGAGGACGTGATGGCGGCGGCCCGTGCCGCCGGTTGCGATCAGGTGATGAGCAAGGGCGAGTTCGCGCGCCGCCTGCCGGAGCTGCTGGACGGCATTTAGGTCGCGCTAGCCGGCTTCGCCGCTTTGCCCTGGCGCAGGATCAAGGAAGACGGCAGCCAGCGCGATCGGGCCCTCGTCCACCTCGGGACCTGCCAGCACTAGACGGGCACCGGTCGTCGATCTCACGCGCTGGGCGGCAGCATCGACCTGCCGCAGCGTAGCGCTCGGCCGCAGCCTGCAGCTCACCAGCACCTCGGACGCGTCCCGCAGGCTGAGATCCAGCGAAGCGTCCTGCCAGCGGTGCAGGAGCGCCGAGCGGGCGCTCAGCAGGCCGTGGATCTCGCGCGGATCGACTCCGATCAGGCCGAACACCGCCAGCGGTTCGACGAAGCAGCGCACCGCGTCAGCCCAGGACGCGCCCGCCACCGGCTGGACGACGCAAGCTCCAGTCAACTGCGCGGCGCGCTGCAGCTTTCCGCGCGCTTGCGATCCGGGGAGCGCGGGGATGGCGGGAAGGACGAGGACCGCCTCGCCTCCCCCCCGCAGCCGGAGGATCCGCGATGCCTTGGCGGCCGCGGCGAGCGCAGGGTCGTCGGCAGCTCCCGCGAGCAGAAAGAGGAGCGATCCTCCCTCCGCCTGCTTGATGCGGGTGAACAGATCCTCCCCAAAGCCCAGGATGTCGCAGGCCAGCGCCGTCGCATCGAGCCGGGAGACGTCGTTGGTGGGAGCGGCGCCGAAGGCGACCACTGTGCCCACAGGCTGCATGTAGGTACTGGTAACACCCCCGCGTCCTAGCCGAAAGCCCCCGCGTGAGACACTGTCCGGCAATGCAGATCCAGCGGGAGGACCTGGACGAGGCGGCCGCACGGCAGATCGTGGATGCGTCGCAGGCGGCGGCGCTCTGGCGGTTCTTCAGCGAGCGACATCCCACGCGCGCGCGCTTCACGGGCGTGAACGTCTCCTACTTCTTCGGCGCGCTGGTGGTCATCGCGGCGATGGGCTGGCTGATGACGCTGGGATTCGAGCGCCTGAGGCCTTGGGCGGTTTGTCTCATCGCCGTCACGTATGCGGTTTTCTTTACCGTTTTCGGCGAGAGGTTGTGGCGCAGCGCCGATCTCAAGATCCCCGGCGGCCTGCTCTACACGATGGCGGTGTGCATGGCCCCGCTCGCCATCTGGGGCCTGGAGATAGGCACAGGGTTCTGGCCCGCCCAGGATCCCGGGCACTACCGCGACTTCTATCCGTACATCCGCAGCAGCTGGGTCCTGATGGAAGCAGGCACGGTCCTGGCGGCCCTGCTGGCGCTGCGCAAAGTGAAATTCCCCTTTCTGGTGGCGCCAGCGGCGGTCGCGCTCTGGTTCATGTCGATGGACCTGGCCGCGTACCTGGCCGGCAACCATCAGTGGGAGCTCACGTTAGGCCAGCGAGTGTCGATCGTTTTCGGCCTCGGCATGGTGTTCGTCGCGTACCTCGTCGACCACCGGACCCGCGAGGACTTTGCCTTCTGGCTCTATCTGTTCGGCATGACCGCGCTCTGGGGCGCGATCACCTCGATGGACAGCGGAAGCGAGTGGCGCCGTCTGCTGTACTGCCTGATGAACCTCGGGTTCATCGCCTTGAGCGTGCTGCTTCGCCGGCGGGTCTTCCTCGTCTACGGCGCCATCGGCGTGAACGCGTATCTGGTCCGACTCGCCTACACGGTGTTCAAGGACTCGATGCTGTTTCCGTTCGCGCTCACCGTGCTCGGGCTCTCGGTGATCGCGCTGACGGTCCAGTACCAGCGCAACCGGCGGGCGATCGACGCACGGCTGCAGTCGCTGGTGCCGGAATGGCTGCGCGAGCTCCTGCCGCGCACCCGATTCAGCGCGGCTCAGTACTTGTAGAAGCCTTCGCCGGACTTCTTGCCCAGCTTGCCGGCGCGGACCATCCTGCGCAGCAGTTGCGGAGGGCGGAACCGCTCGCCGAGCTCGGCGGTCAGGTGCTCCGCGATGGCCAGCCGCACGTCGAGGCCGACATGGTCGGTGAGCTTGAGCGGTCCCATGGGATGGCCGTAACCAAGCTCGATGGCTCGGTCGATCTCCTCCGCCGACGCCACGCCCTCCTCGAGCATGCGGATGGCTTCCATGGCCAGCGTGATCCCCAGGCGGCTGGTCGCGAAGCCCGCTGCGTCGCGCACCACCACCACTTCCTTTCCGAGGCGGGCACCGACTGCCCGCACGGCGGTCACCACCATGGGGTGCGTCCGCTCCCCGTGCACGATCTCCAGCAACTTCATCAGGGGCACCGGGTTGAAGAAGTGCAGCCCGATCACCCGCTCGGGCCCCTTCGCCGCCGCGGCGATGGCGGTGATGGGCAGCGAAGAGGTGTTCGTCGCCAGGATCGCTTCCGGGCGCGCGGATTTGGAGATCCGGGCAAACAGCTGCTTCTTCAGCTCCAGATCCTCCGGGGCCGCTTCGATGATCAGATCGGCCAGCGCGGCCGAACCGTCCAGATCGTTCGCGACCGTGAGACGCCGCAGCGCCTCTTCCTTCTCTTGGGCGGTGCAGCGCCTCTTTTCGACGGCGCGCGAGAGGGACTCCGCGACGCGCTCGAGCGCCCGCGGCGCGGCCCCGGCCGCCACGTCGAAGATCTCAGTGCGATATCCTGCGCGCGCGGCCACCTGGGCGATGCCGGTGCCCATGGTTCCGGCGCCCACCACCAGGACGCGCTGGACGTCGACGGCCACGGCGGATCGTCTAGCACGCTCTCCGCGTGCCCGCACTCTCCAGCCCCACGCCAGCTCCGGCCGCCACGCCAGCTCCGGCCGCCACGCCGTGCTCAGGCTGTCACTAGCAGGCGCGAGAGGTAGTAGAGCACGTCGAGAGCGACGAGCGACAGCGTGGTGGCGGCCGCCACCGGCATTGGCGCCCGCGGGCGCAGGCGGAGCGCGAGGGCGGCTGTGGCGAGGCCGGCAGCCGACGCCAGGAGCAGATCGCCGAAGTAGCGCATCGAGACGCCGCTCACCGTGCGAGACACGCTCGCCACCCGCGCCAGGGGATCGTAGACGAGGACAGGAAGCTGCAGCGTGCCCGCGAGCAGGTACGCCAGCGCGAAGGCGGAGATTCCGGCGAGGGCCGCGCGCGTCACAGCGGATGCCTCGCCGTGACATAGAGGCCGATGATGGCCGCCGCCCAGAGGAAGGCAGCGCCCGTGGAGGAGAGCGCCGCGATCGGCCAGCGGGCGTCTGGTGCATCATCGGACCTGCCGGCGATGGATGCGCCGATCACCAGCGCCAGCGCCAGAGCGGAGAGGTGCTCCTTGAAGTCGAAGAGCTGGGCGACCGCGGGCGCGTAAAGGTCGAAGTCCGGGGCGCGTACACGCAGGCGGTAGGCAGGGTAGATAGCGAGCCCGCACAGGGCCTGCGCGATCACTGCTACAGGAGCGATCCAGCCGAACCGCCGAAGCGCGCGCGTCTGCGGTTTTCCCAGCGCGGAAAGGACCGCGTGCGCGGCGTGGTGCGTTCCGGCGAAGAGCGCTCCGAATCCCAGCACGGCGTGCGCCAGCAGCAACGCGCGGTCGCTCACCCGGCGACCACCGGCAGCGGCAGGCGCGAGCGGTGCTCCTGCACGCGCGGGCATCCAGGGTCCGGCGTTCCCACCGCGCGGCATCCGCCGTTGCAGAGGCGCAGGTATTCGCACGACGCACAGGGCTCCGGCGCGTGGGCGGCATAGTCGCGGAACTCGCTGAACCCGGAGCGCCACGCCTCCGCCATCGCTCCGGGAATGCGGGCGTCGGCGGCGGGACGCGCGGTGAACGAGCACCCGGTGAAGGCGCCTTCCGGTTGCACGGCCGCGAGGACGTCGCCGCCGACGCAGCCCTGGACGCCGAAGAAAGCAGCAGCTTTCGCCGACGGCCGGTGCCAGAACACCATCGGCGCGAACGAGCAGTCGAGCTTGACCCGGATGCGTTCCCGCCAGACCAGCCGGCGTGCCATGGGCCAGAGCTCGCGGCACTGCGCGGGCGTCAGCTCCTCGTCCAGCCGCGCCCCGCGCCCTACCGGTTTGAAGCGCAGCAGCTCCAGCTCGTTCAGGCGCAACTTGCGCACCAGGCGCGCCACCTCGGGAACGTGGGGAAAGGAGCTGCGGCTGACCACGCAGTTCACCCCCACCTCGCGCTTCACCGCGCGCAGCAGGCGGAGGGCGCGCTCGGCATGGCGGAACCCGTCGAAGCCGCGCGCGGCGGCATAGGCCGCGCCCACTCCGTCCACGCTGACGTTGATCTGGCCGAAGACGCGGCACTTCTCCGCGGCCTTCGCGTCGAGGCCGAGCCCGCTGGTGGTCAGGTTCGGCGTGATCCCGACCCTGCGGGCGTGCGAGGCCACCGCGAAGAGGTAGTCGAGCTCGATCGCCTCTCCGCCGCCGAGCGCTACGTGGAACACTCCCATCGCCGCCAGCTCGTCGAGGATGCGGCAGGCGTCCTCGAACGGGAGGGCGGCGCCGCCGGGGGTCGCGTCCACGTAGCAGCCCCGGCATCCGGCGGCGCAGCGGCGCGAAAGGACGACGTGCACCTCCCGCGGCGCGCTGAGCGGGCCTTCGGGCGGGAGCTGCCACAGCGGCGAGTCGGGATAACCCAGCTCGCGCATCATCTGCCGATCGACGTGCAGCAGCGCGCGGGGGCTTTCAACCTCGACGATGCCGCCGAACCGCTCGGGGCGGGCGCGAGCGATCTTCACCGCGGCTCCCGGCGGAGCAATGCGCCGAGCACGACCGCGAGCGCGCTCGCGAACGCCGCGCCGAAGAGCAGGAAGGTAACGTCAACACCCAGCGAGCTGGAGTTCGGGTTGCAGCCGAACGTGGCCTGGAGCACGCGGCCCCGGCGGAACAGCTTCATGCCGCCATGCTACTGCGTCCTGGGGCTCGTGGCGTGTGGCGCGTCGCGGCTTCCGCCAGATGACGGAGGCGCAGCGCGAGGCGCGGACCCTGAATTGGACGGGGGAGCAGCGCGCGGCGCGGACCCCATGGAGCCGCCAGGACTCGAGCGCGGTGCAACTGAGCCGGGCTGCGCCGGCGGACTGGCTCGCCAGCCCTGTCCCACCCGCGCCGGAGCCGGTCGCGCGACGTCCGAACGGGGTCGGGCGCGCGGCGAGCGCATCGACGCGCCGGGCGGGGGATTCGCGCCGGTGGTGACGGTGGGCCGCGGCCGGACTGCCTGCGCTGCCGCGATGGGCCGGATCTGCTGGCCCGTCGCCCGCGCCACGCCTGCTACCGGCGGTCCGAAGCTGCCGCCACGGCCGACCGTCGCATGCGGGCCGGTGAGCGGCTGGGCTTGGTTCACTATGCCGTACGTACGCTGGGCAGGCACCGCCACTCCGGCGATCGGACGGGTGAAGTGCTGCTCGGAGACGGCGACCCAGGCGGGATGGCGGTATCCGAAAACGACCCCCGAGGGAGCCAGCGGGCACCACGTGACGTAGCCGGCCCCATAGCGCCAGCTCACCCAGGCCGGGGCCCAGACGCGGCCGGGGACCCAGTACCAGCCGACCCCCACGCCAAAGTTCCAGCGCCCGTAGTGGTACGCCGCCCAGCCCCAGGGATCGTCGGAAACAAACGTCCAGCCCCAGTCCGTCAGCACCCACTGGCCATAGTAGTAGGGCCGCCACCCGTACCCCACCGACGGAACCCAGACGCGGCCGTACGGCGCGACGAACGTCCAGTAGCCGTACGGGGAGAGCCGCTCGTAAAAGACCGCCTCGCTCGCGACCTCGGCGCCGGCGGGCGGCGGAGGCGCTTCGACCTGGTAGGCCTGCTGCGGGTCGTACGACGAAGGAGGTGCCTCGGCGGCCGGCGCTGGAGGGGGACCTTCGACGGACCGATCGTCGCGGACGGCCTGCCGCTCGTACAGGCAGCCAGTGGCGGCGAGGCTGAGGACCAGCAGGTTGCGAAGGCGCATCGGGGTCGATCCTCCTCGCGTCTTGGACGGCCGTTCAGGCGAGCCCATTCACGGACCGCCAGGATTGTAAGCCAGCCACCACGCAACGGCTGTTTTCGGCCGACCGGGCGGCCGCTCGCTCGCCGGGCCGCCCCGCCGGGGCCCCGCCGGGGACACCATACGCAATTCGCCCGCCGGGGACACCATACGCAATTCGCCATGCCAACTGTGCGGTTGGCACGGCATTGCGTATGGTGTCCCCAATTAGCGGCGCCGGGCTAGTGCCGGTATCCGTGGGCGATCGGGAACCGCCACCCCTCGCCGAAGGCGCGCGCTGTGACGCGCAGCGCCGGGGCAGCCTGCCGGCGCTTGTACTCGCTGAGGACCACCAGCTTCAGCACCCGCCGCACCAGCTCCTCTGCGAACCCGCGCTCGATCAGGCGGCGCGCGCCGAGGTGCTCCTCGATGTGCCCGCGCAGGACCTGGTCCAGCTCGTCGTACGGAGGAAGGGTGTCCTGGTCCGTCTGGTTCTCGCGCAGCTCCGCGGTTGGGGGACGCGACAGGATCCGCGAAGGGATCAGATCGGACGCGCTCTGGCGGTTGAACCACCTTGCCAGAGCGTACACCGCCGTCTTGGACAGGTCCCCGATGGCTGCCAGCCCGCCCGCCATGTCGCCGTACAGCGTGCAGAATCCAGTGGCCAGCTCGCTCTTGTTTCCGGTGGAGATGAGGAGCGCGCCGGTCTTGTTCGAGAACGCCATCAGGAGCATGCCGCGGATGCGGGCCTGCAGATTCTCCTCGGTGACGTCGGGCTTGCGGCCGGCGAAGATCGGAGCCAGCGCGGAGAGGTAGGCCTGGAAGATCGGCTCGATGGGAATGGAGTGGAAGTGGACGCCCAGCCGCTTCGCCAGCACTTCGGCGTCGTCGTTGCTCATCGACGCGGTGTATCGGGAGGGCATCGCGATGGTGGTGACGTTCTGGGGCCCGAGGGCTCGCGCCGCGAGCACCGCGGTGAGCGCGGAATCGATGCCGCCCGAGAGCCCGAGAACGGCGCTCTTGAACCCCGTCTTCAGCGTGTAATCGCGAATTCCGAGCGTCAACGCATCCGCGAGCTCGCGACAGGTCTCGTCGGAGAAGTCGGATTCGTAGGCCGCGATGACGGCCAGCGCCCCGGCCGGGGTCTCGCCGGTCTGGTCGGAGATGACGGCTGCGCCCGCCGTGCGCGCCTCGGGATTCGTGACCTGCGCCGGCCGTGGAGTCAGCTCGTGGATGACCAGGTCTTCGCGGAACGCGGCAGCCTCGTGCTGCACCTCGCCGTTCGCGCGCACCAGCAGGGACCGGCCGTCGAAGATCAACGAGTCGTTCCCGCCCACCAGGTTGCACATCGCGATCGGCAACCCGTGCCGGCGCGCGGCCGCTCCCAGCATCTGCCGCCGGACCTCGGGCTTGCCGATCGCGTAGGGCGAAGCGGAGACGTTGAGGATCGCCTCCGCCCCCTTCGCCACCAGCTCCTCGATCGGATCGCGCAGGTACCGAGGCTGCTTCCAGAACTGCTTGTCGTTCCAGAGATCCTCGCAGATGGAGACGCCGAGCCGCGCTCCGGCGATCTCGATCAGCGGACCCGACTCCGGGGCGGGATCGAAGTAACGCGCTTCGTCAAAGACGTCGTAGGTCGGCAGCAGGGACTTGCGCACGACCGCCGCAACCCGGCCGCCCTGGAGCAGCGCGACGGCATTGTAGAGGCCGGCTCCCGCCCCGCGGCGCCGCTCGGGGAACCCGACCAGCGCGGGAATCCTTTCGAACACGCTGTTGGTAGACAGCTCCTCGAGGGCCGCCCGGCAGCGATCCACGAACTCGCCCAGCTCGAGCAGATCCTTGGGCGGATATCCGCACAGCGCCAGCTCGGGAAAGAGGACCAGCTGCGCGCCCTTGTCCGCCGCCTCCCTGGCGCGATCCACCATGCGGACTGCGTTCGCGTCGAACGCGCCAATCGTCGTGTCGATCTGCGCCAGCGCGATTCTCACGGGCGGGGCGTAACGCCGCCGGCGGCCCGCGTCAATCGCCGGCCGCCGACCTGTAAGCTACCCGTCCTGGGCAGGGCGCCCAAATGCATGCGCAATGCCGGCATGATACATCCGGCGCGTGCACGACGACCTCGAGCAGCGCAAATCGCAGCACCTCGACCTGGTGCAGCGGCGCGAGGTGGAGCCGGAGGGCACCGACACGCTGCTGTCCTGTGTCCGGCTGGTGCACCGCGCCACGCCCGAGCTGGCGCTCGACGACGTCGACCTCTCGGCACAGCTCTGCGGAAAGGCGTTGCGCGCTCCGCTGATGGTCGTGGGCATGACCGGGGGGACCGAGCGCGCCGGGCGCATCAACCGCGATCTCGCCGCGGTCGCCCAGGAGATGGGAGTCGCGTTCGGAGTCGGATCGATGCGCATCCTGCTCGATCAGCCCGATCTCCTCTCCACCTTCGCCGTGAAGCCTTCGCGACCTCCGCTGCTGCTCGCCAACCTGGGCGCGCAACAGCTCGTGCAGCGCGGAACGGGCGCGGCGCTGCGGCTGATCGAGATGCTGGGCGCGGACGGGATCGCCATCCACCTGAACGCCGCCCAGGAGCTGGTGCAGGCGGACGGCGATCGGGACTTTCGCGGCTGTCTCGACGCCATCGCCACGCTGGTGGGCGAGATCGGCCCCGATCGCGTCATCGTCAAGGAGACGGGCTGCGGCATCGGTCCGGCCGTTGTGCGCGAGCTTGCCCGGCGCGGGGTCCGCGCTGTGGACGTGAGCGGCGCGGGAGGGACGAGCTGGCCCCGGGTGGAGCAGCTGCGCGCCAAGGACGGCGCCTCGCGGGATCTCGGCGAGCTGCTCAGCGACTGGGGGATTCCGACCGCCGCCTGCGTGGCCGCCGCGCGCGCGGCAGCTCCGGATGCGAAGATCATTGCCTCGGGCGGCCTCCGCTCGGGCCTCGACGCGGCGCGGGCGCTGGCGCTCGGAGCCGACGTGGCCGGCTTCGCGCTGCCGCTCGTCCGTGCTCAACAGCAGGGTGGGATCGACGCCGCCCGCGCCGCGCTCTCCGGCCTGCTTGCCGCGCTCAAGGCGGCCTTCCTGCTCTGCGGCGCACGCAACCTGGCCGCGCTGCGCGCCTCGCGGCCGGTCATCCTCGAGCCGCTGCGGACCTGGATGGGGAGCCTCAGCGGATGACCCAAGGCCGCGCGCCGGGCAAGGTGCTCCTCCTCGGGGAGCACAGCGTCGTCTACGGCCATCCTGCTCTCGCGGCGTCGATCCCGCGTTACGTGACGGTGGACGTCGAGCCCGCGCCGGACGCGCGCCTCGAGCTCCCCGGCGGAATGCAGACCCCGTTTCCTCTGCTGGAAGCGGCGGTGGCGATGGCGCGCGACGCCAGCTTCACGGGACTGTTCCACGCGCGGGTGCGCAGCGAGATCCCGCTCGGCAGCGGCCTCGGCAGCTCCGCCGCCCTGGGTGTCGCGCTGGCCCGTGCGCTGAAGCCAGGGTGCGCCGCCGGCCAGGCGGCCGCGCTCGCCATGCGCATCGAGCGGGTGCTGCACGGAGCGCCTTCCGGAGTCGATCCGGAGGCCTGCGCCCGCGAGGGGGTGATCTTCTTCACCCGTGGCGATCCGCCGCGGGTGGAGCCGGTGCGCGGCGAGGCGTTCATCGTGGTTGCACTGAGTGGAATCGCGCGCGGGACGCACAGCACCGTGTTGCCGCTGGCCGAGCGGCGCAAGAGCGACCCCGGCATCGACCCGCTCCTCGCCCGGCTGGGAACGCTGGCGAAAGAAGGGCGGCAGCTGTTCGAGCGTGCCGAGCTGGAGCAGCTCGGGAGGCACTTCGACGCGGCGCACGAGGCGCTCCGCGAGCTGGGCGTCTCCTGCCCCGAGTTGGAGGAGGCGGTGGCGGGCCTTCGCAAGGCAGGCGCCCTGGGCGCGAAGCTGACCGGCGCGGGTGGCGGCGGGGCGGCCATCGGTCTGGCGCGCAACGGCGCGCATGCCGCCGAAATCGCGGCGCGAACCGGGGGTTTCGCGGTAAAGGTCCCGGCGTGAAGGCCACCGCCGCCGCGCATGCCAACATCGCGCTGGTGAAGTACTGGGGCAAGCGCGACGATGCGCTGCTGCTCCCGGAAGCGGGGTCGCTCTCGGTCGCGCTCGACAAGCTGCGCACCACCACCACAGTGGAGCTGGGCGACTTCGCGGCGGACACGCTCACGCTCGACTCGCGCGAGGAGGATCCGTCCCGGGCGCGCGCCCTCCTGGACGCCGCGGGGATCCGCCACCGCGCCCGCATCGCCTCCCGCAACGAGTTCCCCACCGCGGCGGGCCTGGCCTCGAGCGCCAGCGGCTTCGCGGCGCTGGCCGTCGCCGCCTGCGCAGCGGCGGGACTGCGGAAGACGGCCCAAGAGATCTCCGCGCTCGCGCGCCTGGGCAGCGGGTCCGCGGCTCGCAGCGTGCCGGGCGGGTGGGCGGTATGGGAGGACGAGTCGGCGCGGCAGGTGTTTCCGCCGTCGCACTGGGACCTCCGCTTCTGCATCGCGGTCTGTTCCAGCGGCCCGAAGCAGGTGGGGTCGCGCGACGGAATGCGAGCGACGCGCGAGACCTCCCCCTACCATGCGGCATGGATCGCGCAATGCCGCCGCGATCTGCCCGAAGCCCTTCGGCTGCTGGGGGCGCGCGATCTCTCCGGACTGGGAGCGCTCGCCGAGCGCAATGCGCTGCGGATGCATGCCGATGCGCTCGCCGCGGACCCGCCGCTGCTGTACTGGCAGCCCCCGACCGTCGCCTGCCTGCACGCGCTCGGGGAGCTGCGCGCGGCGGGGATCGGAGCCTGGGCGACGATCGATGCCGGCCCGCATGTGGTCGCGATCTGCGCTTCGAGAGACGCCGACCGGGTCGGGACGCGGCTGCGCGCGATTCCCGGGGTCGCTGACGTGCTGCTCTGCGCGCCGGCCGGGGGAGCGCGCCTGCTGCCATGAGCGTGCGGCTCGAAGCTTGCGCGAAGGTGTTCCTGGCAGGGGAGTATGCGGTGCTCGAGCCTCGCCGGCCGGCGCTGGTGGTCGGGATCGATCGGAAGCTGCACGCGATCGCCGATCGGAGCGGGCGCGGGCTTCGCATCGTTCATGCGCCGACGGGCGTTGCGTGGGACGGCGGCGCGCCGCCTCCGGAGCTTCGCTTTGCCGCCCGCGCCGCGGAGCTGGCGCTGCGGTTCTGCGGCGGCGGCGGCGATCTGCGCATCGTGTTCGAAGATGATCTCGCTCTCGAGGGCCGCAAGCTGGGGCTGGGAGGGAGCGCGGCCGCCTGCGTCCTGGCGGTGCGCGCCGTCTGCGCGACCTCGGCAACGGCGGTGGGCGAAGACGAGGTCGTGTCCCTGGCTCTCGCGGCGCACTGGGTGGAGCAGGGAGGGTCGGGAAGCGGGGCGGACGTGGCCGCCGCCGCGTTCGGGGGGGTCCTGGAGGTGCGATCAGAGTTTTCTTGGCGGAACGGGGAGGAGGTGATGGCAATGGCGCCCGAGGAGATTGCCGCCGCGCGTCCGCTCCGGATCAGGAGGGTGCGGGTCCCCCCTGATCTGCGGCTCCTGCTGGCGTATGCCGGCGCACCGGCGGATACGCGCGCGATGGTCCGCGAGGTCCGGAAGCTGGCTCGCTCGGATCCCGGCCGCTGGGCGGCCCGCGTCCGCGAGATCTCCGAAGCAGCGGAGCAGCTGCGCGATTCCCTGGAGTCCGCCGACCGGCTGGCGACGCTTGCGGCCGTTCGCAGGGGCGGCGCGGCGATGGAGGCGCTGGGGCAGGATGCACGCGTTCCGATCGTCACGCCCGAGCTCGCCCGCGCCTGCGCGCTGGCGTCCGCCGCGGGCGCCGCGGGAAAGCCGAGCGGCGCTGGGGGAGGGGACTGCGCGGTGATCCTCGCTTTCGGAGACGAGGACCGCGACCGGGCCGAGGCAGCTCTGCGCCCGCACCTTCCTGTCTTTCATGTCGCGCCGGCATGATCGTCGCGCTATTGCTGGCTGCGCAGCTCACGAAGCTGCCGCAGCTTCTCGACGCGCCGCCAGCGGTCTACCCGCCTGATCGGCTCGCGCGCGGTGAGACGGCGGACGTCGCCTGCACCGTGGACATCGACGAGCACGGAGCGGTGACGCAGGTGCTGATCGAGCAGCCGGTCGCGCCCGACTTCGACGCCGCGGCCGTGGAGGCCATCCGGCGATTCCGCTTCTCGCCGGCCGAGATCGACGGTCAGCCCGCGCCGGTGCGGATCCGCTACGTCTATCATTTCGTGATCCGGCAAGAGCGATTGGAACCGCCGCGCGAGGCGACCGGTACGGTCAAGGGCGTCGTGGTGGAGGCAGGAAACCGGCGGCCCGTCGCGGGCGCGGAGATCGTGGACGATGCCGGCGCGCAGGCCACGGCGGACGCGCAAGGCGGATACGCGCTCGAGACGGCGCCCGGTTCGCGCAAGCTCACCTTCTCCGCTCCGGGTTTCGACAGCCGCTCCATCGAAGTTACGGTCACGGAGAACGGCCAGGTCGAGGCCCGCCGCGTCTATCTGCACCGTGTGGATGTCGGCGACCTGCAGGCGACGATCCCGGGGGAGACGCCGCACGACGCGCCCACCCGCCGCACGCTCACGCACGACGAGTTGGTCAACGTTCCCGGCAGCCTGAACGATCCGATTCGCGCGGTGCAGAACCTGCCCGGCCTGGCGCGGGCGCCCTTCCTCGGCGGCGCCCTGCTCGTGCGGGGAAGCCCGCCGCAGGACACCGGGACCTACCTCGACGGGCACCGGATTCCGCAGCTCTACCATTTCCTTGGCGGACCCTCGGTGATCAACGAGCAGCTGCTCGACCGGATCGACTTCTATCCGGGCGGCTACGGAGCGGTCTACGGGCGGAATCTCACCGGCGCGATCGACGTCGGCACGCGCAAAGGCGACGCGACCGGCTTCCACGGACAGGGAGCGCTCGACTTGCTGGAGGGGGTGGCGTTCCTCGAAGGGCCCGTCGGCGGTCGCACGCAGTTCGCGGTGGCGGCGCGGCGGAGCCACATCGACGTCTTCCTGCCGCTCTTCATCCCCAACGACCCGAACCGGGGTGTCACTAGCATCGTTCCCGTCTACTGGGATTACCAGGCCCGGATCGATCACCGGCTGGACGACGGCGACGAGCTTGGGCTGCTGCTCTTCGGCAGCGACGACAGGCTGAAGATCGTGCAGGAGGGCGGCCGGCGCACGCTGCCGCTCTCCGTCAATTCCCATCTCGGGTTCAATCGCATCGTCGCCAACTGGAAGCGCGCGCTGTCGGACACCTTCTCCTTCACCATCTCGCCCGCGGCCGGCTGGACGCGGCAGTCCGCGCAGACCGAGGGAGCCGGCCCGGGTGGCCTCGCCAATCCGCAGAGCGTCGACATCACCATCCTCACCGGCGAGCTGCGGGGCGAGGCGCGCTGGCGGCCGCGCGATTCGCTCGAGCTGCGGGCGGGCGCGGACATCGAGCTCGACCGGGCGTCCTACACCGCGGACATCCAGTCCTCGCTGCAGCTGCGCAACCTCGGCATCCCCATCACGCAGCAGACACGGTTCTCCCGGGTGCAGCCGGTGCAGCTCTGGGGCGAGTACGTCGAGGCCCGGATCACGGCCGGTCCGTTCTCCCTCACGCCGGGGCTGCGCTTCGATCAGATCCACTGGCGCCGGCACGCGCGCTGGTCGATCGATCCCCGGCTCTGGGCGCGCTACGCCTGGAGCGAGCGCACTGCTCTCAAGGCTTATGCCGGCCTGTATCACCAGCCGCCCAGCGGCCAGCAGATCGACGACGACATCGGGAATCCGAACCTGGGGCTCTCCTGGGCGGTGCAACTCGGCGCGGGAGTGGAGCACCGGTTCAGCGACGTCTGGAGCGTGAGCGCGGAGGTGTTCTACAACCGGCGCGGATCGCTGATCGCCACCGTCGACCCGGTGCTGCGCTCGGACGGCACCGTATACAACCCGCGGTTCGAGAACAACGGCATCGGCCGCGCCTATGGGCTCGAGCTGCTGATCCGGCGCGAGATCACCTCCAAGTTGTACGGCTGGCTCGCGTACACGCTCTCGCGGTCGCAGGTGCTGCCCAACCGCGGCGACCAGTGGCGCTCGTTCACGTACGACCAGCCGCACATCCTGACGATTGTGGCCGGGTACCGCCCGAGGCCCCAGTGGGAGCTGTCGACGCGGTTCCGCCTGGTGTCCGGCAATCCGTACGCGCCGGTCGACTACGCCACCTTCGATGCGGACTCGGGCAACTTCGTTCCCACGCGCGGCCAGGTGGGCGATGGGCGCGAGCCTCCCTTCGTGCAGCTCGACGCGCGGGCCCAATACACCTGGACCTGGGACGCCTGGCAGCTCTCGCTCTATCTGGACGTGCAGAACGTGACCAACCACGCGAACCCGGAGTTCCACCTCTACGACTATCGCTTCCTCGATCAAGGCAGCATCTCCGGGCTGCCCATCCTGCCCACCCTTGGCGTGAAGGGAAGGTTCTGATGCGCGCGCTCGCCGTCCTCGCCCTCGTCTGCGCTTCCGCCTGCACGCCGGACTTCGCCGCGCCGAGCGCCGTGACCGACCTGCGCGTCCTCGCCGTGCAGGCCGAGCCGCCCGAGGCGCAGTACGACGACGCGGGCGTCGATCCCATGCAGCTGCACGTGCTTGCCGTAGACCCGCGCGACGCCGGTCCGATCGTCTTGCACGCGCAGCTCTGTGCGCCTACCGACTCACGGCGGTGCGACGGCGGTCCGACCCTCGACCTGGGGGAGCAGCCGGTCAGCGCCACGCTGCTGGTCCCGCCCGAGGTGGTCTCGCAGGCGCGCAACAGCGACGATCTGAAGGGGCTGGGAGGGATCCGCGTGCAGTACTCGTTCTCGGTGCAGAACGACGGATCGCTGGTATACGGTTCGAAGGTGCTGCTCTTTTCGCCGCGCGGCGGCACGCCGAACCGGAACCCTGCGGTCTCCCAGGTAAACCTCACGCGCGACGGCGTGCCGCTCGGGGTTGCAAGACCCGGAGATACGGTCGTTCTCCCCGGCGGAGTCGAGATCGGTCTTCGGCCCGTGCTGGCCGATGGGTCGCGCGAGCATTACGTCACCACCGATTTGCGCGGCAATCCCGTGGCGCTCCAGGAACAGCCGCGCTACAGCTTCTTCGTCACTCCCGGCGCGGAATTCAGCAGCGACACCGCCGATGAACCGCTGGATGGGGGCGCGCCCCCGGACGGGCTCTCCCGCATCACCGGGCACTCCGGGGACGGAGGGCTGTGGATCGTGGTCCGCGACGGGAGGGGAGGCGAATCCTGGACCGAGCTCCGATGGAGCGTGGCGGCTACGCCGATTTCTTCGCGGCCTGTCCGTGACCGTCCGGCCCGCCGGTGAGGGCGGAGACCTTGCCGAGCAGCTCGTCCAGGTCGAAGGGCTTGGCGAGATAGGCGTCGGCGTGAAGGCGGGTGGCGTGCCCCTGCACCGCGCGATCCGCGCTGAGGATCAAGAGCGGCGCTTTGCGCCAGCCCCGCTGCTCCATCTCGGTGACGAACTGCCAGCCGTCCATCACCGGCATCATCAGATCGAGCAGGATGCATGCGGGTTTCTGCTGACGGAGGACCTCGAGGGCCTCCTGTCCGTTCGAAGCCATCAGGACGCCGTAGCCCTCGGTGGACAAGCACAACGCGAGCGTCTGCAGGATGTCAGGGTCGTCGTCCACGACCAGGACGACGCGCTCGCGCGTGCGTTCCGCTGCCATTGCTGCGGTCATAAAATGCTACCGCCAGGCGGTCAATCTTCCGTCCTGTGGCTGTCCGGAATCGCGCTTGTTGAATCCCACGCCGCCCCACTTTAGAAGACACGCATGCCACGCTGTCCAAGCTGCCGCGCGCGCGTGAAACCGAAGGAGGAGAACGAGGCGTTTCCCTTCTGCTCGGCGCGCTGCAGGGCAGTCGACCTGGCGAGGTGGTTCACCGGCTCGTACCGCGTGCCGGGGCCTCCGGCGGAAGTGCCGCCGCCGCCGGAGCGCGACGACGACGACAAACAGTAGACCACTCCCGCCACGGCGTGTTACGCGGGGGCGCCCCGATGCGGCACCTGAAGCTCCTCCTGCGCACCGTGCTCTCACTGGCGATGAGCGCGCTGTTCATCTGGCTCTCGCTGCGGCACACGGACCTCCGCGCGGTGGGCCGGGCAATGGCCGACGCCGACGCAGTACGGGTTGCGGCGTACGTCGTGATGCTGCTGGCCATCCATCTGATCCGTACGGTGCGCTGGGGACTTCTCCTCAAGCCGCTCGGCGAGGTGTCCTTCAAGCGGCTGAACTCCGCCAGCGCGGTCGGCTGGATGCTCCTGATGCTCCTCCCATTGCGGCTGGGCGAGTTCGCGCGCCCGCTGCTGATCGCGCGGCCGCCCCCGGGCGGGGGGCAGCCGCTGCGGCGCAGCGGGGCGCTGGCCTCGATCGTGGTCGAGCGCATCGTCGACGGCATCGCCATCGGCGTGCTCGGGATCATCTCGTTGCGTATGCTGGGCCGCTCCGCTTCGGGCCGCTACGTCGAGTTCGCGAAGAGCGCTTCCGTCCTGGTGGCGCTGGGCTTCTTGGCGCTCTGCGCGTTCCTGGTGCTCGCGGTGCTGTTCCGCGACCGCGCAGTGACGCTCGCCGAGCGGCTGGCGCGGCCGATCTCGCCGAGGATCGCGGCGCGGGCCACCGGGATGCTCGACGCCTTCATCGGCGCCGTGCACCTCGGATCGGGGTGGCGCCTGATCTCGTTCTTCGCCCTGACGGCGCTGTACTGGACGCTGACAGCGGCCGCGCTTGGCGTTCTCGCCTGGGCGTTCGGCTTCACCGGGCTCACGCCGCTCATGCTCGCGGTGATCCTCACCATCCAGGTCGTCGGCGTGATGGTTCCCGCGGGTCCCGGGATGGTCGGAACCATGCAGTTCTTCACCCAGGCGGGGCTCTCGCTCTTCGACCCCGCTGGCTTCTCGGCGCACGGCGCGGCCTTTGCGAACACCGTCTGGCTTCTGCAGTTCGTCGAGCAGGTGGCGCTCGGGATGATCTTCCTCATCGCCGGCCACGTCTCGCTCAAGGGATTGCTCGGCGCGTCCCCGGTCAACGGCGAAGCGCCGGCGGCGGCCACGCCTTGACGGGCCCTCCGGCCGCCGCTACATTCCGCGCCCTTTTGGCGGCGTAGCTCATCCGGCTAGAGCGGCGGTCTCATAATCCGCAGGTAGGTGGTTCGAGTCCACCCGCCGCCACCAAGTTTGGCTGCTGTCGTACCCCACACCCAACAAGTGCTCGGTTCTGGGCTGAACGCAGTCAATCAGTTTCCACCTTCGTGCGGCGCGTTTCCTCAGCTTGCTGCCCTCGAGCGGAGTACAAACGTTTGACCTGGGGGAGAAACGCCGATGCGGAGCCGGTTGGGGGGCGCGTTGGGGCTTGCGCTGGCCGTTGCTTGCGGAGGTCAGGAGCGTTCGGGCAATCCGAATTCGGACAACACGGGCGGCAGCCCGAACGTCACATTGACCATCACCGTGAGCGGGCAGGGGTCGGTGACGGCGCCGGCTCAGTCCATCGTATGCGACGCGACGTGCGCGCAGCGGCTGGCGGCGGGCACGGCGGTCCAACTCGTCGCGACGCCTGCTGCGGGCATGCAGTTCACGGGCTGGAGCGGCGCCTGCACCGGCACCGGCAGCTGCCTGATCGTGCTCGGCAGCAACGTCTCCGTGGCCGCGCAGTTCGCGTCCGTAGTCGTCGCCGATCCCTGCGACGGGCTGCGGCCCGCGCTGCCCGCCGCCAAGACCTTCATCAATCCCGCCGGGGGTCCAGGCGGCGATATCTGCGGTACCGCCATGACCGACGGACTCGGCAACCTCTATATCGACAACAGGGACCCGGTCCCGAGCCTGATCTTTTCGCTTCCACTGGCGTCGGGCTTCGCGACTCTTGGCCGGGGTATGACCCCGAACAGGTTCTTCGCGGGCTTTGCCGCAGACGGAACCTCGCTCTTCTCGACGACTGTTTCGCTGTTGGGCCCGTACGGCGAACGAGCGAACGGCGGCTTCATCTTCACCACCCTCACGTGCGACCGTCTCACCCAGACTGGTGACTTCGAGTTCCGCCACTTCGACGACAAAGGGGAGACCCGCGTACACGTGGCCAACCAGCCGTGCCCGCCGGGTGTAGACGGAAGGGCCCTCGTCGATACGCAAGACCGCACGCTGATCGTGTACAGCGGCGTCGGCAGCAACTTTGGCGTCCCGCCCTCGCACCTCGCGGCCCGGTGGTTCGACCTTTCCGGCCAGCCTCTCACGGCCTGGTTCGATGCCGGCATGGGCTCCAGCATCACATTGCGCCCTTTGATCGGCGGCGGCGCCGCGCTAGGAACGGAAAACGGCTGGGTGGCAACTCTTGCCAGCGGCAAGGCGGGGGTCGGTCCCGCACCCGCCGGGTTCGAGGCAGGGAAGGACGCACGCATCGTGCTGGGCGGCAAGGCCTACGCGATGATGCCCTCCACCCCGGGCTCCATCGACATCGTCGAGCCGGGCGGCAAGTCGTGCGGGACCGTGACGACCACGACTGCTGACGACAGGTTCTTCATCGGCAGGGACGGCACGCTCATCAACCTGACCGGTCCATTTCCGCACCGGGGCGGCCCGAACAACCACTGCACGGCCACTTACTACCCGCAGGTTCTGAAATAGGGCCGGAGGCGCTGAAGACCGCCCGATCGGCGTGCGACTACCGTGCGACTACGGCACGCTTCGACGCTCCTCCTCGCTCGTGTTCACCGAGGAGGGCGCAGAAGCCTCCGGAGGAAAGGAGGCTCTCATAGTCCGCAGTTAGGTGGTTCGAGTCCACTCGCCGCCACCAACTACTCCTGTGAAAACCGAGGTTCTTCGGCGACTTCTTCGCCTCGCCAAACTACCTTCGATAGAGTGCAAGCGTGCTGCAGGAACGCCTGCTCGGGATCCTCGAACGTAAGAACCACTGGGCGTGGCCCTGGTTTGCCGAGGGGCGCGTGCCGCTCCAGAGCCTGCTCCCGCATTTCCAGCAGGAGTGGGCGGTGTACGTGCGCGACTTCCCGCAGCTTCTCGCGCGGGTCATGGGTCATTCAGATACGCCGCAGGACGTCCGCGCGATGCTGGCAACCAACATCTACGAGGAGCAGACGGGCGGTATCAGCGGGACGACGTCCCACCCGGAGCTGTTCCTGCGCATGATGGAAGGCTGCGGTTTCAGCCGCTCCGGTTTTGGCGAGGTCGAGCTGCTTCCCGCCGCGAACCGCTATCGGACTCTTCTCGACGAGATCAGCGGCCCCGATCACTGGGTGGTCGGTGCGGCGGTGCTGACGATCTTCGTCGAGGGGAGCGTAAACGAGCGGCGGGAGATGGAGAAGACAGGTCCGGATTCGGATAGCGAGATCGAGGCGGCAATCCGGCAGCATCCCCTGGTCCGAGTCCACGGCCTTGATCCGAAGTTCCTCGAATTGCAGCGGGTGCATAAGAAAGTGGAAGGCGGTCATCGTCTCGATGCCTGGAAGATGGTGCTAGGCCACACGCCGGCGACGCTGGAGGACCGTGTCGTCCAAATGGTGGAGAGGGCTCTCGAGCGCTGGCTCGCCTACCGCGACGACGTAGCGCGGGCTTGCGGCATTGCGCGCTGATCCACTTGCCCGCCGGACTTCAACATGATGACCAGGCGCGGAGGCGCCAGCTCTACCGCGCGCTCTGAGCGGGGCCTTGACCCGACGCGGGCTCTCGCTGCGGGGCCCGGATGCTCTCCGAGGTCCACGTCTTCAGGGCTTCGTCGGCGAAACGCCGCTCGACTTCCTTCAAATCGCCCCCGGCGCTGGCGACCTGGAACCAGGCGACCACGTCGTCGCGCCGGCCTTCAGACTCCGCGCGCACCCCCAACGCCCATGCCGCCCGGGTCCGGCCGGTCACGCCGCGGATCGACGCCTCGTCCGATAGCGCCGCAACGTAGCGGCCGAGCAGATATGGCTCGGAACCTTGCGGAGCCGCAAAGTGCCGGGCAAGCGCCTCGCCACGCGAGACGCGTTCCGCGGCGGAGCGCATCGCGTCCGCGGCGCGCAGCAGCCAGACGCCGTCGGCGACCGCGGCCAGCTCTTCCGGCAACGCGCTCCACAACAGCGCGTGCTGCTGCTGCTCGTACAGGACGCGAGCGACTGAATACACGTCCTCCGCTTGCAGATGCGCGCGCAGCCACCTGGCGGCAGGCGCCTCACCCTCGACGTCGCGCATCAAGGACGCGGTGCGAACGAGCGCCACCGGATCGGCTGGGCCGCTCTCCAGGAGCCGTCCGAACATCGCCAAGGCGAGCGTCTTTCTCGACTGCGCTGGCGGAGCCGGAGCCGCGACCGCGACCGTCAGCTCGCGCAGGTTGCGCCGCACGACTCCGGCCCGCTGGAGGCTGACGAACGCGGCCATCACGTCCGCCTCCGGGCGCTCGGCAAACGCCCGGGTAAAAGCCGGACCGATCTGCTCGCGCCAGTCGTCCGGCTCGAGCCGGAAGGGCGGATGCATCAGGGTCCTTGCGGCCTCGTCCAGCTTGCCGTGCCGCCAGAGCAACTCGATCAGCACGGTGAGGCTGTTCCAGTCTCGCGGCATCCGGGCGAGCCTCTTGCGCGCCAACGCCTCGGCCTCATCCTGGCGCCCCAAAGCCGACAGGACGTAGGACGCCCGCATCATCACGCCGTAGTGGTGCGAGTCTGCGAGCGGTTCGAGCTCCCGCCATGCCTCCGCGGGGTTGCCCTCCAGCAGAAGCAGTCGAGCCCGGGTCGCGCGCACGTTCTGTTCGACGATGGATGTCCCACGGGGAGTGGGAAGCCACCGTTCCACCACCTGCCGTGCCCGGGCGTACTCCCGCCGGCCCTCGAGCAGCTCCGCATAGGGCTCGACGGCCATCGCCCAGCCGTCGTCGATCGGGACCAGTTTCTCGAACTCGGCATCGATTTCCTGCGGAGTGGCCAGCTGGACGTCCGACAGGTAGGTCAAGGCGGCCGCACGGAAGCTCAGGTTCGCCGCGGAAGAATTGGCGATCGCCAGCAGCCGGTTCCTGTCGCGCAAGCTCCGCGCGCAGAACAGCGTGCCCCACTCGTCCTCCCCCTGCTCGGCCAGCACGGCGCTGCAGGCGGCGCGCGCGGTCCGGACGTCCTGGAGGAGGTACAGGGCGTCGAAGGCGAGCACTCGCCGGTGTTCCGGGCGGGTATCCAGCCGCGCGATTAGGACGCGCGCCGCTCGCACCGACGCGTCCGCGTCGTCATTCTCATGATGGAGCGCTTTGCCCAGCATGGCCGGCGCGAAGTCGAGCGAACTTGCGAGCGTCTCCGCCCCTGGCTTTCCTTGCACGTACTCGTGAGCGGTGGGGAAGGGAAGCTGCGCGTTGACCCAGACGCCGAGGTGCTGCGCCGGGCGCACGGCGAGCGCTCCGAGTGAAGCGAAAAAGCTGCGGGCTTCCTCCGGCGCGCCATGTCCGTCGACGAGCTGCAGGATGACTGCCGAGACGCCGCTATAGAACGCGCCTCGGAAGAAGGCCGCCACGACCTGGTCGTCGATCGGGGCGCCGTCGTCGAGCTCGTTCAGCTCGTCCTCGAAGGCTTCGAGCAGCGGCCGATCCTGGCCGCGACTCGGCAGCTTCGCGCGAATCCTGCCCAAGAGCGTCGCCTCGCGCTCGAAGGAAAGCTCCCGCTCCAAGGCAGCTTTCACCAGGGGAAGCGTGCGCTGGATGCTCTGGGCCTGGACGTCCCTTGTGTGTCGAAGCGCATCGTGGAGCGACGCGATGGACACGGGCTGCGCTCCCAGCTCGTTTGCTCGCCATCTCTCTGCGTCGTCGGTTCGGGCCAGGTCGGTCAGGCGCCGGAACCAGAGCAGCTTGACCCAGGGGGTTCCCGCCCGGGCGGCGGTCTCCAGCACCGCGTCCTCCTGCAGGACGTAAGCCCGAACCGGATCCTGCCCCGGAAGGGGCGAAGCGATCGATCGGGCCGATTCCCGGTATCCCATCGCGCTGGCGAGCAGTGCTTCCTGCGACGGCTCGGCGCCTCCGTGGGACTCCTCGTCGAGCGCCAGCATCGCGAGCGCTCTCGCAGGCAGGACGTCCCCCACCTGCATGGAGTCGAGCGCGTGAAAGGACAGGACCACCAGCGCCGCGGCGGCATCGTGCAGCGGAGCTTCCCGGGTGCTCCAGCGGCGCCGGACATCGCGCAACTTCACCAGGGCTTCGTCGTCGGTCATCCCCGAGAAGGCCTGCCGCGCCGTATTCCCGCCTCCGCTTCCGAGCTCGCGCGCCCTGGCGCGCAGCGCATGGAGGGCATCGGCGAAGCCTGGCAGCGCGGGCAGCTGCGCCACCGCTTTGCCGTCGCAAGCGATCCGCCACGTTCCGGCCGCCCAGCTCGCGGAACAAACGGCAGGAGTGCCATTCACCAAGCGCTGCAAGTCTGCGAACGCCAGGAGGAACCTGCGATCCGGTCGCGACCGCATCCGGTCCTCGAGCTCCTCGCGCGCTGCCCACGGATCATTCGGCAGCGGTGCCTGGGCACGGCGCCCTTCCGGCGAAGCAACGAGTACCGCCGGCGGACCCTGCTGGCGGGGCGGCTTGAACAGCCGGCGAGCTCCGAACGTCGCCGTGGCCACGACCAGCGCGCCGGCCACCACCGGCAACAGTCGCCGCCAGTTGATCGAGCGTGTCGGCGGAAGCGGAAGCACGCTCGGTCCCGCCGGACCCGGCGCGGCGGAAACCAGCGCTGGGGCGAGCCGGACATGGACCAGCGCCACCCAGACGGAAACCATCGCGACGTAGCCGGTGACCAGCGACGTTCCGATTCCGGCGATCAGGCCGACGAGGCGGAAGATCGCTGGGTCGCGGGTGACGAAGTAGAGCCAGAGCAGGCCCGCGAAGTGGATGACCACGTTGTAGCTGTCCACGAAGAACAGCCTGCCGACGGTCACGAGCATCGCGACGGCGAACGCGATGCGAGCCAGAGCGCGCGCATGGCCCGTCAGGAACCGCTCGAAAACGCCCGCTGGATGCGTCGCGCGGGTCAAGACGCTGAGCCCCGCCTGACGCGCGGCGCCGGCCACGTGCTCGGCGAGCCGTTCATCCGCGCCAGCCGCGAGGATCGCGCGCCCCGCCCAGCGCAGGGTACGCAGCCACTCCCTGGGCAAAGGAACGCCCAGGCGGCTTGCCAGCAGCGGCAGTTGTTCCGGATCCTTCGGGCGCAAGACGATGACGTCCACAAGCTGGAAGCCCATGGATTCACCGTAGCTGATGACTTCATTTTGCCAAGAATCCGTAAAGCGATTCCCGGCGATTGCTTATCGCAGCAGGCGATTGAGGAAGACCGGCGGCGCTCTCGGCCGTGCCACCCATGTGACAGAATCGGCGCTGCCGAACCAGGTACACACCTCTCCATGTGTGTTCGCACCTGCGCGCACCAGTTCGCGGCCTGTGGGGCTCGGGTACGGGACCGACGCTCTGGGGCGGAAGCGCGCGTTGCGGAGGAGTTCCGCTAAGACGCTCGACCAGCAGCGGGACGGATCGATCCTCATCAACCCGCGCCCGCTGCCGAATGCCCCCAGGAGCGGCATCCTCCCCGAGGGACTGCTCGACCGGATCGAGCGCCAGACCATCCGCTTCTCGCAGCACGCCCGGAAGCTCCTCGCGACCGGCCGCCATCTGCGTCGCGGAGTGCTTCTTTACGGCGCGCCGGGCACGGGCAAGACGCTCACCGCGATGTATCTCGCGTCCGCGATGGCGGGCCGTACGGTCCTGGTGGTCACCGGGCGGGGCATGGGGCTGATCGAGGGAGTGGGTGTCCTGGCCCGCTCACTCCAACCCTCCACTGTCATCATCGAGGACGTCGACCTGATCGCGGAAGAGCGGAGCCGGAATAGCCCTGGCTGCAACGGCGTATTGTTCGAGTTGCTCAACGAGATGGATGGCCTTGCAAACGACGCCGACATCCTGTTCCTGACCACGAACCGCGCCGAGATGCTGGAACCCGCTCTGGCATCCCGCCCTGGGCGCGTCGATCTCGCCATCGAGATCCCTGTGCCCGATGCTGAGAGCCGCCAGCGCCTGTTCGACCCTTATCGCCAAGGGCTTCGGTTCGAAGTTCGCGATCTGGACACCATCGTGGAGCGCACCGAAGGGGTGAGCGCGGCGTTCATCCGCGAGCTGGTGCGCAAGGCGGCGCTTGCGGCTGCCGATGAGGGCGAGGAGTTGGTCGTGGAGGATCGGCATCTCGAGGAGGCTCTCCACGAGCTGCTGATTGAGGGCGGCGCGCTCACCCCAAGCCTGCTCGGCGCAAAGTCTACGGATCGAGCGGCTTGACCGGCTCTCGGCAGCGAAGGCTCGACGCCTTCGTCAGGGCCGTCACCCTGGTCCGGGAAAAGGTGGAGAGCTTCGAGCGCTATCCATTCTCCATCCCGGCCATTCGCGCGCTCGACTCGCTTGATCTGCATCCAAAAGTAACCTTCTTCGTCGGCGAGAACGGCAGCGGTAAATCCACGCTGATCGAAGCCATCGCGGTCGCTGCCCGCTTCAACGCCGAGGGTGGCAGCCAGAACTTCAACTTCGCGACGCGCCGCTCCGAGTCCGAGTTGCACACCGCCCTCCGCAACGGCAGTTGTCTTTCCTCGTCTCGCTCGACGAGTTGGCGAGGCGGAAGAACTGCCAGTTCATCATCGCCACGCACTCACCCATCATCCTGGCTTACCCGGACGCGATCATCTACGGGCTCGGCGCGAATGGAGTCACCAGGGTCGCCTACGAGGACACAGAGCACTATGCGTTGACCCGCGACTTTCTCCAGAACCGCGAGCGCTACCTGCGACGGCTGTTCGGAAACGGCGAAGGGTGAGCGCGGTCGCACTCAGCCGAAGTCTCGAGCACGCGCATCAGCAGCAGGGGTCGCTCGCGGCAGCTACCGATAGAAGTACGGGTCGAGGATGGCGACCTTGGTGATCTTCTCGACCGGGAGCTGACTGCGCTCGGCGGCCTTGCGGATCGCATCGGGATTCGGTGCGTCGTAGACGCAGAACGTCTTTCGCTTGTCCTCGCTCACGTACGAGTGCACCCAGGTTACGCCCAGTTCGGCGTTTCGGCCTACGACTCCGAGGCACGTTTGGGCTCCGGCTTCCGTCAGCGGAATGTTCAGACCATCAGGGAACGAACGCTCGACCATGTAGCGCGGCATGTTTCCTCCCCGTCGCCGGGAAGCCCGGCGAGCGCACAATACGCCCACACCCGAACGGTTGCTCGCCGGTCTCGGCCGATCCCCCTGCGAGGGCGTTACGCGCAACGGTGGCGCCGCCACCAAGATGCGCTGGAGGGGCCTGACGCGCTCCTCTGGCGCCGGCACGGTAGCTGAGTCACACACGGCTGTGCTACGCCCGCCCCGACCGGAGGAAACGACGATGTCAGTCGCTGCTGCAGGATCCCGGACGTGGCTGTACGATGCTGATTGTGACCTGGACGACTTCCGCGCTTTGGTCGAGCAAGTCACCGATTCGCGTGACTATCCGCTGGCCGATTCGGTGGATCGGAATGTCCCGCTGTACGACGGCGATCGGCTGCGTGCGCTCGCGGCCACCCCGGAACGCCGCGGCGAGGTGCAGGCCGAGCTGGTCCGGGCGCTCGCAGACGGTCCCGGCATCGTGGTGTTCAAGCGCGCCTTCGCCGACCTGGCGGTCGTCGACCAGGCCACGGACGTGTTCAACGCCCTGATCGCCGACCAGCGTGCGGCGGGCGCGACCGCCGGTGACCACTTCGCCAAGCCGGGCGCGAACGACCGGGTGTGGAATGCCCTCGAGAAGATGGCCGTCCGCGCCCCCGAGGCCTTCGCCGAGTACTACGCCAATGAGACCATCGCCCTGGTCTCGGCGGCCTGGCTCGGCCCGGCCTACCAGATCACCTCCCAGATCAATGTCGTGAACCCAGGCGGCGCCGCCCAGACGGCCCACCGCGACTATCATCTGGGCTTCCTCTCGAACGAGGTCGCCGCCCGGTACCCCGCGCACGTCCACCGGCTGTCGCGGGTCCTGACTCTGCAGGGTGCCGTCGCGCACTGCGACATGCCCGTCGAGAGCGGCCCGACGATGTACCTGCCGCACTCGCAGAAGTACGAGCCCGGTTACCTCGCCTGGCGGCGGCCGGAGTTCGGCGCGTACTTCGACGCGCGCCACATCCAGATGCCGCTCGCAAAGGGAGACGCGGTCTTCTTCGACCCCGCTCTCTTCCACGCCGCCGGGCACAACCGGTCCGCGGACATCAAGCGCATGGCAAATCTAATACAGATCTCCTCGGCGTTCGGCCGCGCCATGGAGACGGTGGACCGGGAGCGCATGGCGAACGCCGTCTATCCGGTGCTGCTGAAGCGCAAGGCGCAGGGCGCCAGCAAGGCGTGGCTGGACAATGTGATCGCGGCCTGCGCCGAGGGCTACGCGTTTCCGACCAACCTCGACCTGGACCCGCCGGTGGAAGGCCTCGCCCCGCCCGCCCAGTCGGAGATCGTTCGGCGGGCGCTGCGCGAGGAGCGGACCCCGCAGGCGCTGCGCCGGGACCTGCGGGCCGGCGCCGAGCGACGCGAGACGAGCTCGCCGTCGCGCACGACGCCATCGGATGGGCGCTGACCACGGGGCAACCATCTCAGTTTTACTGCGGGCGGCCCCAACTCAAGTGGCAAGCGTGGCAGATGGCCACCTCGCGTCCTTGGATGCGCAGCTCGTAGGGCGTTCGCATCCCTCCTGCCTCGACGCCGTCGTAAACCCATCCGCAAAGCGCCTTGTCGCCTTTGCTCACCTTCTCGTCACGATCGGTCGGCTCGAGGTCGAAACAGTGCTGGACGTTCGCCTTTTGGTCCTCTCGCCATCGATGGGCCATGCCACCACGCTAGCGCCGTCAAGCGAGACCGACAACACCAGTCGCATTCACTCACGCCAGCGCGCTGGGCGCTTGCCGAGAAAGGCGTCGATCCCCTCGGCGGCATCCTCCTGCAAGAGGCCGCTCGCCATGCTCTCGCCCGCGATTGCATAGGCGCCCGGCAGGGGCCGATCGACTTGCTGGTAGAAGGCGCGCTTTCCGTTCGCGATCACCTGACGGCTGCGCGCGAGGATCAGCTCCGTGAAGCGCGCGACCTCGGCGTCGAGCCCGCTCGCCGGGACCACGCGGTTGACCAGGCCCCACGCCAGCGCGGTCTTCGCGTCGTAGAGATCGGCGCTGAGCAGCATCTCCATCGCGCGTTTGCGGCCGACGTTGCGCACCACGCCCACCGCCGGCGTAGAGCAGAACACGCCGACGTTGACGCCGGGAAGCGCGAATCGGGCCTCCTCCGAGGCCACCGCCAGATCGCACATCGAGACCAGCTGGCAGCCCGCGGCGGTGGCGATGCCGTGCACCCGGGCGATCACCGGCTGGGGCAGCTCGGTCAGCTTGATCATCATGCGGTTGCAGTCAGAGAACAGCTTCTGCTGCCACGCCTTGTCCTCGCTGTGCGCACGCATCTCCTTCAGGTCGTGACCGGCGCAGAAACCCCGGCCCGCCCCGGCCAGCACCACCGCTCGCGCGGTTTCGTCCGTCGCCAAGGCGTCGAGCTCCGACTCCAGCGCGGCGATCATGGCGGTCGAAAGCGGGTTGAAGCGCTCGCCACGGTTCAAGGTGAGCGTCACCACGCCGCCGTTCGCGCGCTTCGAGACGTAGGGCGTGGGGACGGTCTGAACGCTCGGGTCCATGCTTCCTCCGGTTGCGTGACGGATCGCCGCCGAAAACTATCGCTTTTCGCCGATCGCCACCACGACGCGCCCCTTCACTCGCGAGGCGATGAAGTCGTCGAACGCCGAAGGCAGCGCCTCGAACGGGATGGTGCGCGCCATCGAAGCGAGCTGCGGAGGCCGCATGTCGGTCGAGAGGCGCCGCCACACCTCCTCGTGCTCGGCCCGCGTCGGCACGTCCGTGGAGTTGATCCCCAGCAGGCTGACGCCGCGGAGGATGAACGGCATCACCGTGGTGTTCAGCGCCGGGCTGGCCGCAAGTCCGATGGCGGCCACGGTCCCGCCGAACTTCATCGAGCTCAACATCCAGGAGAGGACCTCGCCGCCCAGGTTGTCGACGGCGCCGGCGTAGGTCGCCCGCTCCAGCGGCCGGATCTTTTTTAGATCTAGCTCGCCGCGCCGCTTCACCTCTTTCGCGCCGAGCCCGCGCAGGAAGTCGCCCTCCGACTCCTTGCCGGTGAGCGCGACCACTTCGTAACCGAGGCGCGCCAGGGCCGCGATGGCGACCGAACCGACGCCGCCGGTCGCACCGTCGACGATGACCGGGCCATTCTTCGGGGCAAGGCCGTTTTGCTCCATCCGCATGATGGCAAAGGCGGCGGTGAAGCCGGCCGTGCCCAGCGCCATCGCGTCCCAGGCGGTGATGCCCGGCGGCAACGCATGCACCCAGTCGCCGGGAAGGCGCGCGTATTCGGCATAACCGCCGTCGTGCTTGACGCCGAGCGCGTGGCCGGTGGCGAGCACGCCCTGGCCCGGCTTGAAGCGTGGATCGTTCGAGGAGACCACCGTGCCCGCCAGATCGACGCCTCCGATGCATTCAGGCCGCTGGAGGATGCGTCCCTTGCCGGTCGCGGCCAGCGCATCTTTGTAGTTGATGGTGGAGTGAGAGACCCGGACCACGACGTCCCCCGGGTCGAGCTCATCGAGCGTGCAGTCGGTGAAGCCCGCCTCGGTCTTGCCGCCGGCCTCGCGGATCCGGAACGCCTTGAACTTGTCCATGCCTCGAACGCTACACCTCCGGAGCTCTTTCCGTGGCAGATTCGACGGGATGCAGCGCGACGCCTACGATCGCTTGACCGAGCGTCTGCGCGAGGGCCTGTCCGCCGACGCGCGCGTCCTGGGCCTGGTCGCGCTGGGCTCCATGTCCGGCGAGCCGCCGGGGGCCGACGAATGGTCGGACCACGACTTCTTCGTGATCACCCGTGCCGGCGAGCAGGAGCGCATGCGCACGGACCTGGCCTGGCTCCCCGATGCCGGGCAGATCGCGCTCTCCTACCGCGAGACCGCGCACGGCGTGAAGGTGCTCTATCGCAACGCGCACCTGCTCGAGTTCGCCGTCTTCGATCTGGAGGAGCTGTCGCTCGCGCGGGTCAACCGCTACCGGACCCTGCTCGACCGCTCCGGGATCGAGGAGCGGATGCGCGCGCTGCGGGAGCGGACCTCCCGAGAGGTGGCTGAGCGCAGGCCCGAGGGCCGCTGGCTGTCGGGACAATTCCTGGCCGCGTTGCTGGTGGGCGCCGGACGCTACCGGCGCGGCGAGCGCGTGGGCGGGCGAGCGCAGCTTCAGGCCGCGACGGTCCACCTCGCGCAGCTCCTCGTGCGGGCGAGTCCACCAGAAAGCCCGGGAGTCCTCGATTCTCTCGATCCGTTGCGCCGCTTCGAGCAGGCTTGTCCGGAGTTGGGGCGGGAGCTGGATGACGCGCTCGGCCATCCCCCTCCAAAAGCCGCGCTGCGGTTGCTGCGCATCGCGCGGCGGGAGCTGCCGCAACGGCTTCCGGAATTTCCCGACGAGGCGGCGGGTGTCCTCGAGGGACTTCTCGCTGGCAACGCCCGCTGAACCGGCGCTAGTCTGCGCCGGATGCACGCCTCGCTTCTCCTCGCTGGCCTGCTCGCGGCAGCGGCCGCGGTTCCCAAGCCTGCTCGTCCGTGGTCGGACGACATCCTCTACTTCGTCCTGGTCGACCGGTTCGCCGACGGCGACCCGGGAAACGACGCCAACGTCGACCGGAAGGCGAAAGGCGCCTTCCACGGGGGCGATCTCAAGGGCCTTCTTGCGCAGCTCGACGAGATCGCGTCGCTGGGCGTCACCGCCATCTGGGTGAACCCCTTGGTGAAGAACATCCCCGGCCACGTCGACGGGGCGGGGTTCCCCGATTGGGCGTACCACGGCTACTGGGCCGATGACTTCACCAGCCTGGACCCCCGCTTCGGCACCGAGGAGGACCTGCGCAAGCTGGTCGAGGCCTGCCACGCCCGAGGGATCAAGGTCCTGCTCGACGTCGTCTATAACCATGCCGGGTACGACACGCGCTACCTTCGCGACCCGAAGACGAGGAAGTGGCTGCGCTCCACCATCGTCGGCGATTGCGGAGAGGACGATCTCACCAGCTGCCTCGCCGGGCTGCCCGACTTCAAGACCGAGCAGCCGGAAGTCGCGAAGTTCCTGCTCGATGCGCAGATCGCCTGGGCGAAGCGCTCGGGGATCGACGGCTTCCGACTGGATACCGTCAAGCACGTCGACCATCCCTTCTGGCAGGAGCATCGCAAGCGCACCCGCGCCGAGCTGGGGCCCCAGTTCTTCTTGCTGGGCGAGGTCTTCGGCGCGGACGCCGAAGTGCTCGAGCCCTGGTTCGAGCCCGACGAGATGGACGCCGGCTTCGACTTCAGCTTCCAGGGCAACGTCCTAGGCTTCGTGCGGGGCCGGGGCCGGACCGTGGCGTTCAACCGGTACCTGGAAATGCGGCAGAAGATCCGGCCTGGGCACCTGGTGGCGCATTACCTCTCCACCCACGACACGACCGGCGCGCTCTTCCAGCTCAAGGGGGACATAGCCCTGTTCCGCCTGGCGGCGGTGCTGCTCTTCACCACCTCGGGCATCCCGGTCGTCTACTACGGCGAGGAAGTCGGTCGTCCGGGCGGGGAATGGCCCGACAATCGCAGCGACATGCCCTGGGGCACCCGCGACGTGCTGCCCGGCGCAGGCCTTCCGCGCGATGACGCTTTGCGGCGCGATTACCAAAAGCTGATCGGCATCCGAAAGGCGCATCCGGCGTTATCGCGTGGGAACCACATTGCATTATCCACCGAAGGCAACCTCTACGTTTTCGCACGCCGCGATGCGGCATCGAAGGACCTGGTGGTGGTGGCGGTGAACCGGGGCAGCGAGCCGGCCACTGCGACCTTCGCCGCTCCTCCGGAGTGGGAAGCCGCCAGCGTGGTCGACTCGCTGGACGCGTCGACCCCTCCGCCGACGCGCGCCAACGGTTCGCTGACCGTCAAGTTGGGACCGCGCCAGTCGCAAATTCTCGTCGCCGCACCGCGTTGAAGAGCCGTTTGCCAATTGACGTCTCGGTCGCTGACGTGGCAAGTGCCTTGTGTCGAGTAGCAGGCAGTTCGGGCGCAGCTCACTCGTATCCGGTCACGGGCGGTCGATGGCCAGCGTCGTCTTGGAACATGTCGCCAAGCGCTACGGCGACAACCCGCCGGTGATCAGCGACATCGATCTCGAGATCCGCGAGCACGAGTTCGTGGTGCTGGTCGGCCCCTCGGGCTGCGGCAAGAGCACCTTGCTCCGCATGGTCGCCGGGCTCGAGGAGATCACCTCGGGCACCATCTCCATCGGGGGCCGGGTGGTGAACGAGGTCCCGCCCAAGGACCGCAACATCGCCATGGTGTTCCAGAGCTACGCGCTCTACCCGCACATGACCGTTCAGGAGAATCTCCAATTCGGCCTGAAGATCCGCGGTACGCCGCAGGGCGAGATCGATCGGCTCGTGAACGAGGCGGCGAGGATCCTCGGCCTGGAGCAGTTGCTCGATCGGCGCCCCAAGGACATGTCCGGCGGGCAGCGGCAGCGGGTGGCGCTCGGCCGCGCCATCGTCCGCGAGCCCTCGGTGTTCCTCTTCGACGAGCCGCTCTCCAACCTGGACGCGAAGCTGCGCGTGCAGATGCGCGCGGAGATCAAGAAGCTGCAGCACCGCCTCCAGGTCACCACCATCTACGTCACGCACGATCAGGTCGAGGCGATGACGATGGGGAACCGCATCGCCATCCTCGACAAGGGCAAGCTGCAGCAGGTCGGCACGCCCCTCGATGTCTACGAGAAACCGCAGAATATCTTCGTCGCCAACTTCATCGGCACGCCGCAGATGAACTTCATCCGCGCCACCGTGGCCGACGGCGGCGCCGCGCTCGCGGCCAACGGCTTCAAGCTGCCGGCCCCGGCGACCGCTCGCGGCGCCCTCGCTTCCCGCGCCGGCAAGGCCGTGATGGTCGGTATACGCCCCGAGAACGTGCTCGAGGCCAGCCGGCCCACGCGAGGCGCCACCGCAAAGCTGGAGCTGACCGTCGACCTGGTTGAGACGCTCGGCGACGAAGTGGTAGTTCATGGCACCCAGGGGGAAGACCAGATCGCCTTCAAGATGGACCCGCACAACCCCCCGGAGTTCGGCGGCAAGGTGGCGGCGTTGGTCGAGATCGATCGGCTCCACCTGTTCGATGCCGAGACGGAACAGCGCATCGCGGATTGACTGCGCTGGAGGAAGAGGAGACTTCATGGAGAGCCTTCGTCGAGTAGCAGCCGCTGCGCTCACCGCTCTCGTCGCCGCGCCTGCAACCGCGGCCACCGAGATCGTGGTGTGGCACGCCTACCGCGCCGAGGAGAAGGCCGCGCTGGAGAAGGTCGCCGGCGCCTACAACGCGGCGCATCCCAACACGCACGTGAGCACCCTCGCGGTGCCTTACGACGCTTTCGCGGACAAGATCTCGGCGGCGGTGCCGCGCGGCAAGGGACCGGACGTCTTCATCTATGCACAGGACCGTCTGGGCGGCTGGATCGAAGCCGGCAACACGGTCGAGCCGATCGACTTCTTCATCGACAAGGACACCAAGGACCGGTTCATCCCGACCACGCTGGAGGCGATGACCTACAAGGGAACGGTCTACGGGCTGCCGCTCAACTACAAGTGCATCACGCTCATCTACAACAAGAAGCTGGTCGCCAATCCGCCCAAGGATTCCGACGAGTTGGTGGCGGTGGCGAAGAAGAACACCGACAAGGCGGCGGGGCGGTTCGGGCTCGCGTACGCGTACAGCGACTATTACTACCATGCAGCCCTGCAGAACGCGTTCGGGGGGCACGTCTTCGAGGCCGGGGCGAAGCCGGCCATCAACAACCCCGATAACGCAAAGGCCCTCGAGTACCTCCTCAAGTGGCTGGACAAGGACCAGATCCTGCCGGCGGAGCCCTCCACCGCGCTGATCACCGCGCTGTTCAACGATGGCAAGGCCGCGATGATCTTCAACGGTCCCTGGTTCCTGGGCGAGATCAGCAAGAACATCGACTACGGCCTCGCGCCGTTGCCGAAGATCAAGGAAGCGGGCAACACGCCCATGAAGCCCTGGATGACCGTCGAGGGCGCCCTGATCGCCGCACCCTCCAAGAACAAGGACGCCGCCTACGACTTCATCAAGTACCTGACCGACAAGCCGGCGGGGATCGTGATGGCGGTCGAGGGCCGCCAGAGCCCGGCCAACAAGGCGGTCTACGCCGAACCCAAAGTGGCGGGCGATGCGGTGCTCAAGTCGTTCCGCGATCAGGTCGAGGTGGCCATCCCGATGCCCAACCTTCCGGAGATGACCATGGTCTGGTCGCCGGCCACCACCGTGATGAACTCGGTGACCCGGCATTCGGCGTCCCCGAAGGCCGCGCTGGACAGCGCGCAGGCGGCCATCTCCAAGGACGTCGCGGGGCTGCGGAAGAAATAATGACCGCCGGAACCTCCCACCGCCTGCGGTTCCTGGTCGGCGTGGCGCTCGCCGCGCTGCTCGGGGCGGCTCTCTTGCGCGCGTTCGTCTCCGGCGCGAGCAGGCAGATCGCGGACGAGGCGGAGGAGCGCAAGGCGATCGTGACGTTGCAGGCGGCGACTTCGCTCGCGCACAGCGCCGGAGATGGCGACGCGGTCCGCAAGGTGATGGCGGCGTGGCAAGCCCGGACGCCATCGGTGTCGCAGGTGCGCGTCTTCCTCGCCGACGGAATGCGGCTCGAGGCCTCGACCGCACCCGGCGACGCGGGCGAGCGCGCGGCGCCGAGGCGCCTCCAGCGCGAGGAGAAGCCGCTCTACGACCGGAGCCAGCGGATCGCGGCGGCGGCGCAGACGAACCGGGAGGAGCAGCAGGCGCGCAAGGCCGAGATCGAGGCGGCGCCGCTCGGCGGAGGGCGGCTCTCCCTCGCCGGGCCGGTCGAGAAGGACCGCGCTCCCGTCGGGCTGGTGGAGATCGAGACCGCGTTGCAACCCACGCCGCGCACGCCGGGTTGGTCGGGGTTCCTGCTGGCGGTGATCGCGCCTCTTGCCGCCTTCGCCCTGCTGGCCCTGATCATCGGCGAACGGCGCCTGCCGCTGCTCCTGGCGGGGGTGGCCTGCGTGGCGGTCTCGCTGTTCTGGATGGGGCGCGCCGCCGCCGCCCAGATCGCCGCTGAGCAACAGCGCGCCGCCCAGGCTGTGGCGGAGCGGGTCCGCGAGCAAGGGGCGGTGACTCAGGAAGTGGCCAGGGCCCAGGGGCTGAAGACAGACCCGGCGGCTCCGGGCATCTGGGACGTCGACGGCTTCCGCAAGCCGCGCGGTCTGATCGCCGCCGACGGCTCGGTCGACGCGCAACGTCTAGGGCTGCAGATGAAAGAGGCAGCCGGAGCGGTGCGAAAGACGCTGCTGGCCGCGGGTGCGCTCTCGCTGGTGCTGCTCCTGGTCGCGGGTCTTGGCGGCTTCAGCGCGGTCGGCGCCACGCTGCGGCGGCACCGGCAAGCCTACCTCTACATCGCGCCCGCCATGCTGGGGATGCTGGCGTTGGTGTTCTTCCCCTTCGCCTACGGCGTCACGCTGTCGTTCACGGATTCGAACCTCTACAACACCAGCAGACCGCTGTCCGAGATCTGGGTCGGCCTGAGGAACTACGCGGACATCCTCGGCGACTTCGGCTTCGTCAAGCGAAGCGAGAGCGGCATCTTCCTCAATTACCTCAACTTCTACTGGACGCTTCTCTTCACCATCCTCTGGACGGTCACCAACGTCGCTATCGGCGTCACCTCCGGGCTCATCCTCGCCCTGATCCTGAACACCAAGGCGCTGGCGCTCCGGCCGCTCTACCGCGTGCTCTTGATCCTGCCCTGGGCGATGCCGAACTACATCACCGCCCTGATCTGGAAGGGAATGTTCCACCAGCAGTTCGGCGTCATCAACCAGCTGCTTCAAGTGTTCGGGCTCCCCGCGGTGTCCTGGTTCGATCGCCCGGCCACCTCGTTCCTCACCGCGCTCGTCACCAACGGCTGGCTCAGCTTTCCCTTCATGATGGTGGTCTCTCTCGGCGCCTTGCAGTCGATCTCCGCCGACCTTTATGAAGCGGCGCGGGTCGACGGCGCTACCCGCTGGCAGCAGTTCAAGGCAATCACTTTGCCCTCGCTGAAGCCGGCGCTGGTGCCGGCGGTGATCATCTCGGTCGTCTGGACGTTCAACATGTTCAACATCATCTACCTGGTCACCGGCGGCGAGCCGAGCAGCTCGACCGAGATCCTGGTGACGCAGGCCTACAAGTTCGCCTTCGAGCGCTACCGGTACGGCTACGCGGCAGCCTACTCGACCGTGATCTTCGGCATCCTGCTCGTCTATGGCGTGATCCAGAACCGCGTCTCGAAGGCGACGGAGGCCTGAGCCCATGACCGGATCGCGCCTCCGCGATGAGATGCCCCACGGCCCCCTCCACCTGATCCTGGTGCTGGCCACGCTCCTCACGCTCTATCCGGTCTTCTGGGTCTTCAGCATCGCGTTCTCCGGCAAGCAGAGCCTGGCCATCGCCGATCTGCCGGCGAACCCGCGGGCGATCGATCGGCTGCGCGCCGTGATCCCCTGGCCCGAGAAGATCTCCGCCTCGAACTTCGTCTCGGTGATGACCGACCAGCCGTTCGCGCGCTGGATCCTCAACAGCGCCCTGGTGGCGATCTTCACCACCGTGCTGGGCGTCTTCCTCGCCTGCACCGCGGCCTACGCATTCTCCCGCTTCAAGTTCCCGGGCCGGCGCCCTGGAATGATGGCTTTCCTGGTCTCGCAGATGTTCCCCGGCACGCTGATGCTGATCCCGCTCTACATCATCATCGTGCAGATTCTCGGGCTGGGCAGCTCGCGCATCGGCCTGATCATCGTCTACGCCACCACCTCCATTCCCTTCAGCGTCTGGATGCTCAAGGGCTACTTCGACACCATCCCCAAGGAGCTGGAGGAAGCCGCGGTGATCGAGGGTGCTTCTGCGGGGAAGATCTTCTGGCGTATTGTGCTGCCGTTGGCCAAGCCGGCGGTCGCCATCACTGCGCTCTTCTCGTTCATGACCTCGTGGAACGAGTTCATCCTCGCTGCCACCTTTATGGACAAGGAGAACATGTACACTGCCCCGGTCGGTCTTCGCTTCTTCGTGGGCGGGTTCTCGCAGCAGTGGGGCTACTTCGCCGCCGGGTCCATCATCGTCTCGATCCCGGTCGTCTTGCTCTTCCTCTATCTGCAGAAGTACCTGGTCTCCGGCCTGACCGCCGGGGGCGTGAAGGGTTGATCCACGGAAACGGAAAGGAGGCGGACATGGCTGGTCTCCGAATCGCCTTCGCGGCAGTGACTGCGATCACCGCATTCGCCGCGGGGGCGCAGGAGGTAGTCTTCAAGGATCCCACCGGAGACGACAACGGTCCCGGCAAGTACACCTATCCGACCGACCCGGTCTACAAGCCGGGGTCCTTCGACTTGACGCAGCTGACGGTGAAGCAGGCTGGCGACAAGGTGACGTTCGCGGTCTCCGTCAACGCTGACCTCGAGGACCCCTGGCAGATGCCCCAGCCGGCCAACTTCTCCATCCAGATGGCCTTCATCCACATCAAGACCGGGAAGGGCGGGCACACCAAGGGCCTTCCCGGGACGAACGTCGAGTTCGCGCCGGGGGAGGAGTGGAACAAGGTGGTCATTCTCTCGCCCCAGCCCGCTGGCCGCGTGAAGTCGGAGGCGAAGCAGAAGGCCGCCGACGTCAAGGAGGACATCGTCGTTCCCGATGAGACCGTGGGCAAGGGACGGACCATCTCCGCCACGGTCGACAAGAAGCTGTTGGGCGACGGGGAGATCACCAAGTGGGGCTACCAGGTGCTGATGGAGTCCAACGAGGGCTTCCCGGACAAGAAGGATCTGCTCACCCGCAAGGTGAACGAGTACGAAGGGCAGCACCGCTTCGGCGGCGGCACGGACAGCGATTGCGATCCGCACGTGATCGACATCCTCGCGGGCAAGGGAACGGGCGACAAGAGCGAGATCGCTGAGCAGCAGAAGATGCTGGCGTACGAATGCAACCCGGACGGCACCGCCAAGAAGACGGCGACGCTGAAAATGGTCCGCAAGTGAGGGCGGTGGTTGCAGAACGAGGGCAAGTTCCGCAGAGTGTTTCTCGTCGCGATGGCGGTCAGGCGACTGACCGAAAAAACCAGGAGGAGGCAAAACCGTGAGGATCAAGAAAGAATGGATCGTACTAGCAGCCGTTCTAGTTGCGCTTGCAGCTCCTGATGTGTCGGCCGTCGACTTCCACGGATACTTCCGCAGCGGCATTGGAGGCAACAACAAGGGGGGCAGCCAGGTCTGCTTCATTGCCCCGGGCAACGAATACAAGTTCCGCCTTGGCAACGAGTGCGAGAACTACGCTGAGTGGGAGTTCGCCCAGAGCCTCTACAAGGACAAGAGCGGGGTCGAGTTCATCTACGATGGCATGCTCGCTTACATCACGGGCCTGGCCGGCGGGGACTTCGATAGCCTCAAGAACCCCGGCAATGAGATCGCCCTGCGTCAGAACTGGGTCGGCGCCAGGGGGCTCCCGTTCCTGCCCAGCGGCAGCATGGCCTGGATCGGCAAGCGCTACTATCACCGTAACGACGTCCACCAAACCGACTTCTTCTACTGGGACACCTCGGGATTCGGCGGCGGCCTCGACGATGTCCCCATCGGTCCAGCGAAGTTTGCGATCGCGGTGTTCGAGACCAGGTTCAGCGACCGGCGGGTGCTCTGGCAACCCGACTTCCGGGTGTACGGCATTCCGATCATCCCGAACGGGACCCTGGAGGCGGGCATCTCCCTGTCGATCGACAGCTCCAATGCGAACGCGCCTCAGTCCACCAACAAGCAGAATGTCAGCCCTTGGCTGACCGTCCAGTGGGTGCAAACCGACCTGCTTGGCGGCGCCAACAAGCTCGCCTTCCAATGGGCGCAGGGCTCCGCCGCAAACATGCATAGCCAAGGTAGTCAGCAGGAGGACGCCAGCAGCGATACGAGACAGTGGCGCATCGTCGAGCACCTGGTGTACCAGCCGACACCCAACATCTCCGGCGGATTGGTGTTCACGTACCAGGACACGAAGCAGCTCTTCGGAAGCAGCCTGAAGAGGTGGAGCGCGGGCATCCGCCCTGCGCTGCAGATCAATGATTACTTCAAGATCGAGGTGGAAGGTGGGTACACGAACGTCACGCCCAAGGACAACGCCAGCGGCGGCGGGAACACCGACTCCCGCAGTCTCTTCAAGGCCACGGTAGCGCCGACCATCATGATCGCCCCGGGCCCCGGCGGCTCCTACTTCACCCGTCCGGTGCTCCGGCTCTTCGGGACCGTTGCGGCCTGGAACGACGCCTCGCAGCGGGCCGGTATCGTCGGCCAGGGCGTCGCCTGTAATGCCGCGACGACCACGAGCGCGTTCGGCTGCGACAAAGCGGGCTTTACGTTCGGGGCGCAAGTCGAAGCCTGGTACTAGGTCTCGCGACGATAGCGGCCGTTGGAAGCCGGGAGGGCACCCTCCCGGCTTCACGGCTCGCCGCCAGACGCATTTCCACCCGACTTCGGTCGTCATTCAGAGGAGAACGTCATGAACTTGCTCGAGAGATCGCTGGTGGCGTCCGGACTGGTCGCGGTCATGGCGCTCGCCCGGCCGGCGGGCGCCGAGGAGCTGAAGGTCCCCGAGGGCAAGATCGCGATCCATTACTATCGCCCCGACGGCAGCTACGACGGCTGGGGCCTCCACGTCTGGGAGAGTTTCCAGAAGAAGGAGGAAGCCGGCGACGAGTTTGCCGCGAAGGAGCTCAGCGATCGGCCGCTCAAGGGTGTCACCTGGTTCAAGCCGGTAGGGCAGTCGGGCAAGGACGACTTCGGCGTCTACTGGCTGCTCGACCAGAAGGAATTCGAGAACGGCCGTGTCAACTACATCATCCACAAGGGCGACAAGAAGGAACAGTGCAACAAGGACATGTTCTGGGTCATCAAGCCGGACAGCAGGGAGCTCTGGGTCAACGCCGGCGACTGCAAGAGCTATCCGACCAAGGACGCGGCCATCAAGGCGCGAAAGTGAGACGCTCCGCGTGATCCAGGGGCGGCCGGACTGATCTGGCCGCTCGTCCTTTCGCCTCCCTGCGCTGCGCCGCAGCGGGAAGGCCTCCTCCCCCCCGGGTGAATGCGATGTACCGCCCTGCAGCATGGACCACAGCCGTATTCGTCGTCGCCTCCGCGGGCTGCGCCTCGATCAAGGCGAAGCGCGCGCGAGACGAGTACCTCCAGTCGAGGCTCGACTCCTTGCGTTACCGGCAACCGCTCGACGAGGTGTGGCCCGAGCTCCAGAAACTGCTGGCCGAGAACAGCTATCCGCTGGTGGGCAAGGACGCCGAGGCGGTCGGGGAGTCGCACTTCGTCCTCTTCAGCTTGTTCTCCCCGGCGAAGGAGACCGAACCGGACGGCAGCGGCGGGCGGGTCCTGGAGACCGGCTGGCGCAAGGATTCGACGCGGATCCGCGCCCAGGCGACTCCGGACGAGTCGGGCACCCACGTCGTCTTGACGCTCCTCAAAGAGGATACGACGGAGCATGGCCACGACGCCCGCGAGCGCAAGCCGGCCGTCGATCTGGAGCTGCAGCTCGCGAAGAAGCTGGACCCTGCGGCGGCCGCCGACATCGAGGCAGGCCTGCAGGCTGTGAAGCCTGATTGACAGTGGACGACGATTTCTGAAAGCGGCAGTACCATGACCAAACCCAGCAGAGGAGGAGAAGCATGAGAGCGTCGATTGGAATTCTGGCGGCAGTCGCGGGTGTGCTCTTGACCGCGGCGCCGCGGGCCCAGGCGGCCGGAGCGAAGATAGGGCTTTCGCTCCCGACGCAGCGCGAAGAGCGCTGGGTCAAGGACAGGCAGACGATGGAGGCCGCCGCCAAGAAGAAGGGCGTCGATCTTCGCGTCCAGGTCACCGACAACGACGCCGCCAAGCAGGTGGCCCAGTGCGAGAACCTGCTCTCCCAGGGGATCAAGGTGCTGATCCTCGCGCCGCACGACGCCTCGAGCGCCTCGGTGATCATCGACAAGGCGGACAAGGCAGGCGTCAAGGTGATCAGCTACGACCGCCTGGTGACGGACTCGCCGCTCGACTACTACTACCTGTCCTTCGACAACGTGAAGGTCGGCGAGCTGCAGGGCAACTTCATCACCAAGAAGGTGCCGAAGGGCGTCTACATCGTCCTCGCTGGCTCGCCCACCGACAACAATGCCAAGCTGTTCCGCGCGGGAGCGATGAAGTACATCCAGCCCCTCGCGGACAAGGGCGACATCAAGATCGTGATGGACCAGTTCGTCAAGGACTGGCAGCCATCCGAGGCGCAGAAGCTGTGCGAGCAGGCGCTCACCGCGAACCAGAACAAGGTCGACGCGGTCCTCGCTCCGAACGACGGCACCGCCGGCGGATGCATCCAGGCGCTGGCGTCGCAGGGTCTCGCCGGCAAGGTCCCCATCACCGGCCAGGATGCCGAGCTGGCGGGGGCCATCCGCATCATCCAGGGCACCCAGAGCATGACCGTGTTCAAGGACACGCGCGAGCTGGGAAACAAGGCCATCGAGATGGCGATCGCCATCGCCGAGGGCAAGCCCGTCGACACCGGGGGGAAGGTGGTGAACAACAACAAGAAGGACGTTCCCTCAGTCCTGCTCACGCCGCATATCGTCACCAAGGAGAATCTCGACGAGATGCTGATCAAGAGCGGCTACTTGAAGAAGGAGCAGGTCTACCGGAAGTAACCAACGCACGGTGACGGCCGCCGCCCTCAGCCGGGCGGCGGCCGCGGAGCAACACATGAGCGAAGTCCTGCTGGAAATGAAGGGCATCACCAAGGAGTTCCCGGGCGTCCGGGCGCTCGAGGACGTGACCGTCCAGTTCCACAAGGGAGAGATCCACGCCCTGGTGGGAGAGAACGGCGCGGGGAAATCGACGCTGATGAAGATCCTCAGCGGCTTCTATCCCTACGGCACCTACGACGGCGACATCGTCCTCGACGGGAAGGTCCAGAAGTTCAACCGGATCCGCGACAGCGAGCACGCCGGAATCGCGATCATCTACCAGGAGCTCGCGCTGGTGAAGCACATGACCATCGCCGAGAACCTCTTCCTGGGCGGCGAGCTTTGCAAGGCGAAAGGCGTCATCGACTGGAACGAGACCTTCCACCGGACGGAGAAGGCGCTCAAGGAGGTGGGACTCCGGGTGAGCCCGGCCACCCGCGTCATCGACCTCGGCGTGGGGTCGCAGCAGCTGGTGGAGATCGCCAAGGCCCTCACCAAGGATGCGCGGGTCCTCATCCTCGACGAACCAACGGCCGCGCTGACCGAGACCGAAACCGAGAACCTGCTCAACATCCTCGACTCGCTCCGGGCGAAGGGAGTGACCTGCATCTACATCTCCCACCGCCTGCGGGAGGTCGACCGGATCGCCGACCGGATCACCGTCCTGCGCGACGGGAAGACGATCGTCACCGACACCCAGGAGGCCATGCCCGAGGAGCGGATCATCCACAACATGGTGGGGCGCGCTCTCACCGACATGTTCCCCAGGAGGGTGCGCCCCCTCGGTGATGCCGTGCTGGAGGTGAAGAACTGGACCGTCGAGGACCCGGTGACGGGGGCTCTCGTTTGCGACAACATCTCGTTCGAGGTGCGCAAGGGAGAGATCCTGGGCATCGCAGGCCTGATGGGTGCGGGGCGCACCGAGCTGGTGATGAGCCTCTTCGGGGTCTGGGGGAAGAAGAAGGCGGGAGAGGTGTGGCTCAAGGGGAAGCCGATCCACATCCACAACGCGCACGACGCCATCCGCGAGGGTTTCAGCCTGGTCTCGGAGGACCGCAAACGCTACGGACTGATCCTCGGCATGGACGTCAAGCAGAACTCCACGCTGGCCAGCCTGGAGAGAATCTCCAAGCTCGGCGTCATCAACAAGAACGAAGAGATCAAAAGCGCCCAGAGGTACGTCAGGGAGCTCAGGACCAAGACGCCGTCGCTGGAACAGAGGGTGGGGAACCTCTCCGGTGGCAACCAGCAGAAGGTGGTGCTGGCGAAGTGGCTCCTGACGCAGCCGAAGGTCCTCTTCCTCGACGAGCCCACGCGCGGTATCGACGTCGGCGCCAAGGTGGAGATCTACAACATCATGAACGACCTGGTGGACCAGGGCGTCTGCGTGGTGATGATCTCCTCCGAGCTTCCCGAGGTCCTGGGCATGAGCGACCGGATCGTGGTCATCCACGAGGGACGCCTCACCGGCTCTTTCAAGCGCGACGAGGCCACCGAGGAAAAGGTGATCTACTACGCGACGGGCGGCGCCTAGCCGCGGGAGGGTGCGGTGGAGACGACTGCGGCGAGTGCGACTTCAGGGGAGAGCAGGCTCCGGGAGCTGATCCTCGGCTCGATCAAGCGCAACACCAAGCAGTACACGATGTTCATCGCGCTGATCGCGATCTGGGTCATCTTCGCGCTGGTGACCGACCGGGTCTTCCTGACGCCCAGGAACCTGTCGAACCTGTTCGTGCAGACGGTGACGACGGCCATTCTTGCCATCGGCATGGTGCTAGTCATCGTGACCGGCCACATCGATCTGTCGGTGGGTTCGGTGCTCGGCTTCGCCGGCGCCGTCTGCGCGATGCTGATGATCAAGTTCGAGTGGGGCGTCGCCGCCTCGATCGCCGGCACGGCCGCCGTCGGGCTGGCGATCGGCGCCTGGCACGGGTTCTGGGTCGCGTACCGGAAGGTGCCCGCGTTCATCGTCACCCTGGCCTCGATGCTCGCCTTCCGCGGGCTGATCATCGGAATCACCGGCGGGCAGACGCAGGGCCTCGAGATGGCCCCGGAGCGCGCCGCCGAGGTGTTCAAGCTGATCGGTCAGGGATACCTGCCCACCTTTCGCCCGGCCACCGCCGGGCAGCTCCACGACACCAGCCTCTACTTCTCCCTGCTGATGATCGTGCTCTTCGTGGTCACCGCACTGCGCAGGCGGGCTGCCCGCGTGAAGTACGGCTTCGCGGTCCCTCCCCTCTTCGCCGAGGTCCTGCGCCTGGTGTTCGGGTCGGCCCTGATCGGCGCCTTCTCGATGATCATGGTGATCTACCTGGGGATCCCGCTCGCGGTGATCTTCGTGCTCATCCTCACGCTGATCTTCGACTTCATCGCCAACGACACCACTTTCGGACGTCATCTCTATGCGATCGGAGGCAATCCGGAAGCCGCGAAGCTCTCGGGCATCAGCGTGCCCAGACACACCTTCGCGCTCTTCATGATCATGGGGCTCATGACCGCGATCGCGGGCATCTTCTCGACCTCCCGGTTGAACGCCGCCACCACCTCCGCCGGCCAGAACGCCGAGCTGGACGCGATTGCCTCGGCGGTGATCGGTGGCACGTCGCTGATGGGAGGAGAAGGCACCATCTACGGCGCCGTCATCGGCGCGCTGGTGATGGCCTCCCTCGACAACGGGATGAGCCTGATGAACATGGACATCACCTTCCAGTACGTCATCAAGGGGCTCATCCTCCTGCTGGCCGTCTGGGTGGACATGGCGCAGCGCAAGAAGTAGCGCGACGTGGGCAGTCCGCTCAGCGGACGTCGACCCACCGGTTCCGCTCGACCGATTCGGCCACGGCATCCAGCACGGCCTGGATGGCGGCGCCGTCGCGGAAATCCGGCGAGACCGGGCCGCCGGTGCGGATCGCGGCGAAGAACGGATCGGTCAGGCGGCGGTACGCCTCGTTGCGGTCGGCCTGGTTGTCGGGCGTGTCCAGTCCGGCGGTCAGGTCGCGAGGCAAGGCCAGCGTCTCCAGGCCGGGCGGGTCGGGCCGGCCGGCGTACACGCGGCCTTCCCAGGTGGCGTCGTAGCCCGGGTCGGCCTCGTACGTCAGCGAGCCTTTGCTTCCGTGCAGCTCGACGCGCTGGTAGTTGCCGCGGCCGGCGACGAGCTTGCTGGCCTGGAACACGCCCTGTGCGCCGCCGGCGAGCTGGGCCAGGAAGGAGCAGTCCTCGTCGGCATCCGCCACTCCCCCTGATCGCTCGCGAGTGACGGTCTGCCACTGGCCGGCAACGCGCGAGAAATCGCCGACCCACCAGCGCACCAGATCGATGAGGTGGGATCCGATGTCCCCCAGCACGCCCGTGCCGGAATCGGCCCGTTGCATCCGCCAGCTCAGCGCCTTGCCCGGACGGAGATGCGATGCGCTGAAGTAAGCGGCGCTCACGTGCAGGGGTTGCCCGATGAACCCCTCGCCCACCAGGCGCTTCACGTAGGCGGCGGCGGCGACCGCGCGGTGCGTGAAAAACGTCATCGTCTTGCGTGCGGCCGCCTCCGCGCGCGCCGCCATCTCGCGCGCCAGCGCCGCGTTCATCGCCAGCGGCTTCTCGCAGATCACGTGCAGCCCGGCGTCGAGGGCGGCCAGGACTTGCGGATGGTGCAAGGAGTTCGGCGTGGCGACGACGAGAACGTCGAGACCACCTTTGGCGATCATCTCCCGCCAATCCGTGAACGTGTTCGGCACGTGGAACTTGGCGGCCATCGCCGCCAGGCGCTCGGGGTTGCGCCCGCAGAGGGCGACCAGCTCGACGTCGCGCCGCGCCCGCATCCCCGGCAGGTGCTCGAGGTCGGCCCACCAGCTGGTTCCAATCACCCCGACACGAAAGGTTCCTTCGCCCATCTCTTGCCTCCAGGCCTCTCAGCGAAGCCGCCAGATCCCGCTACCGTACGGGGGCAGGGTTACCGACCAACCCCCGCTTCCCGCCACGAGCGCCGCGCCCGGGTCAGCGAGCAGCGCGTCGGCGGAGGCTCCCGGGGCGGTCAGGGCGTGCGTCGCCGTGCCGGAGCCGAGGTTGTGAGCGGCCAGCACCGTCTCGCCGGCGGCCGTGCGGAGGTAGGAAAGGACGTTGGCATCCTCGGTCGACAACCGCGTGGTTCCGCCGCGGGAGAGGGCCGGCGAGCCCTTCCGCACCCGGATGAGCTGCTTGTAACGCGAGAGCAGCGACGACCCGTCGCCGGTCTCCGAAGCGACGTTGGCCGTCGCCGCTCCCGGCGCATGCGGCCACCACGGTGTTCCGGTGGTGAACCCGGCATGCGCGGTCGCATCCCAGGCCATCGGGGTCCGCTTGCATTCGTCGGAGGAGCAGCTTCCGTTCAGCATGCCGATCTCGTCGCCGTAGTAGATGATCGGCGTTCCCTGCAGCGTGAGCAGGATGGTCGCGGCCAGCTTGAGCTTCGCCGGGTTGCCGCCGAGGCGCGACGCGACCCGCTCCTGGTCATGGTTGGTGAGGAAGGGAGCGTCGGCGGTCCCTGCTGCATACGTCAGGGCCACCGCGTCGAGCGTGGCCGCGATGCTCCGGGCCGAGCTCCCCGCTACGCCGCTCACCACGGACTCGGCGAGCGGAAAGTTGAAGAGCAGCGGCACCCCGTCTCCACCAGGGACGGTCGCAGTGGAGCCAAAGTACGTCGCGATGGTGGGAGTATCTGCCCATGCCTCCCCCACCACCATGGCGTGCGGATTTGCCGCGAGGACGCCCTGGGTCCATTCCGCGAGGTCCGCGTGCGTGGCAGGCCGATCCTGCTGGAGTCCGGGTCCGTCCTCGACCAGGTAGCGGACGGCATCGAGGCGGAAGCCGTCCACGCCGCGAGCCAGCCAGCGGCCCGCGGCAGCGCCCATTTCCGCGCGCACTGCTGGAGATTTCCAGTTCAGGTCCGGCATGCCGCTCCAGAACACTGCGTAGTACCAGGCGGCCCCGCCCTGGAACCAGGCGGCGGAGCTCGACCACGGTTGCGTCCAGCCGGGATTGGCGGTGGTCCAGACGTACCAATCGCGGCGGGAGGTGCCCGAACGGGACTCCATGAACCACGGGTGCTGGATGGAGGTGTGGTTCGGCACGTAGTCCAGGATCACCTTGATGCCGCGCTTGTGGCACTCCGCGATGAGCGAGTCCATGTCGGCCGGGGTGCCGTAGTCGGGATTCACGCCATCGTAATCGGTGATGTCGTAGCCGTGGTAGCTCGGCGACGGGTAGATGGGCATCAGCCAGATGGCGTCGATGCCCAGGTCGCCGTCCGTGGAGGGGTTGCCGTCGTTCAGATAGTCCAGCTTCGCGATCAGCCCCGCGATGTCCCCGCTGCCGTTCCCGTCCGAGTCCAGGAAGCTGCGGACGAATACCTCGTAGACGACGGCGCCGTTCCACCACTCGGCGGACGCGGCTGCCTCGCGGCGGGCCGGGACTAGCGGGGTTTCCGGGCAGCCGCCTCCGAGGCAGGCGAGCAACAGGAAACCGATGGTCGCGATGGAACGCACTGCCCCGGATGCTAGCGCATCCCGGGGCCCGGGCCCGGTGTCGCCGGTTCCAAATCCCGCAAACGAGCATTCGACGTACAGGCCGAATCCGTGTACGAGAGCGCCATGGCTGGCCTCGTCGCGATCCACGTGCGCGAGGGGCACCCGGACTTCATCGATCTGCCCTGGCACCTCCCGCTCGCAGCCTGGGAAGGCGCCACCGAGCGGCAGGTGGAGATGGAGCGGGGCCTCTCCCGGCACCAGGTCGTCTTCGTCGAGTACGGCCCTGCCATCTACGCGCTCAAGGAGCTGCCGCCCGCGGGGGCCGAGCGCGAGTACACGCTCTTGCGCGGGATGGAGGACCGGCGGCTGCCGGCCGTCACTGCCGCGGGCCACGCGCGCGCGCGCGTGGAGGGCCCGGACGAGGGCGAGAACGGCGTCTTGATCACCCGCTATCTCGACGGCTCGCTGCCCTACCGCACGCTCTTCATGAACCAGGGCCTGGAGCGCTACCGGGACAGGCTGCTGGACGCGATGGCAGGTTTGCTCGTGCGCCTCCATCTCGCCGGCTTCTACTGGGGAGACTGCTCCCTCTCCAACACCCTCTTCCGCCGCGACGCAGGGGAGCTGCAGGCGTACATGGTGGACGCCGAGACCTCCGAGCAGCACGAGAAGCTCTCCGACGGACAGCGCTCGATGGACCTCGGCATCCTCGAGGAGAACGTGGGCGGCGATCTGGCGGATCTGCAGATGGTCGTGCAGCTGCCGCCGCCGGTGAGCGTGGAGGAGACCGGCGCGCAGATCCGCCGGCGGTACGACCGGCTGTGGAACGAGATCAACCGCCAGCTCCTCATCCTCCCCAGCGAGAGCTACCTGATCCAGGAGCGGATCCGCGCGCTGAACGAGCTGGGCTTTTCCGTGGGCGAGTTCGAGCTGGTCAAGTCGGGCGACGGAGACCGGCTGAAGCTCCGCACCATGGTGGTCGACCGCGACTACCACCGGAGGCTCCTGCACGGGCTCACCGGCCTGGTCGCAGGGGACCGCCAGGCGGCGTTGATGGTCAACGACATCAAGGAGCTGCAGGCGAAGCTGTCGGCGCAGCTCAACCGCAGCCTGAGCCTGAGGGTGGCGGCGCACCGCTGGCTCGACCAGCTCTACCGGCCGACCGTCCAGAGGCTGCGCGAGGCGCTCGGGCCGGGCGACGACGACGGCGAGCTCTATTGCCAGGTCCTCGAGCACAAGTGGTACGCGAGCGAGCGCGCGCGCAAGGACGTCGGCCTGAAAGCTGCCCTCGAGGAATATCTACAGACCCGGCAGTCGCCGCAGGCCTCGGGCTGAGGCGAATGACCTCGCTCAAGCATAGCCCCTAAGTTGGCTGCGGCGCCGGTGCTACCGGAGGCGGAACACGCCGCTCGACCAAGGAGCGGCGGACAGCCGCGCTCCGCCGCTTGGCAGCTCGAGATCCACGCCCGGATCGACGAAGAGCGGTTCGGCCCCTGCCGCCGGAACGCTCAGCGAGGCGGTTTGCCGGGTGTCGCCGAGGTTGTGCACCACCAGCACCCGCTCCTCCCCATCGGTGACGACAAAGGCGAGGATTGGGCCGCTGCTCAGGAGCGGCTCGAGAGCGCCCCGGCTGAGGGCGGCGGAAGCGTGGCGCGCCTTGATCAGCCGGCGGTAGCGGGAGAGCAGCGACCCGGGGTCGCCGGTCTGCACAGCGACGTTGGTGGTCTCGCGGCCGGGCGCGAAGTCGTGCCAGGGCTCGCCCGTGGTGAAGCCGCCGCCCGCGCTCGAGTCCCAGGCCATCGGCGTGCGCTTCGCCTCATCGCCAGCCTCGGGCCCGTTGCGCAGTCCGACCTCCTCTCCGTAGTAGAGGAACGGCGTGCCGGGCAATGTCAGCATCACGGCGGCCGCGGCGCGCAACCGGCCGGGGTTGTCGAGCAGCTCCGAGGCCACGCGCTTCTGATCGTGGTTGGTCAGGAAGGGCACGTCGGTTGCGCCGGGCGGATACGTGCTCTTCACTTCGGCCAGCTTGGCGGCGATGCCGGCGGCGTCGCCGGTCTGCACCCCCTGGACGATCTGGGAAGCGAGCGGGAAGTCGAAGTTGAGCGGCAGCTCGTCCCCGCCCGGCACCGTCCGCGTGTCTCCGTAGTACGGGGCGATCTCCTGCGTCTGGGCCCAGTTCTCGCCGATCAGCACCGCGTCCGGCTTGACCGAGCGGACGTACGCAGCGAACTCCTTCCAGAAAGCGTGCGTCGCCGGCGTATCGCTCTGGCCGGGACCGGGCCCGTCCTCCACCAGGTAGCGCGCAGCGTCCAGGCGGAAACCGTCGACTCCCCGCTTCAGCCACAGCGCCGCGATGCGCTTGACCTCCTCGCGCACCGCCGGCGTGCGGTAGTTGAGGTCCGGCATTCCCGACCAGAAGATGCCGTAGTAGAAGGCGCCCCGCCTCTCGTGCCAGGTGGGCCCTTCGTGGTTCCAGGGCTGCGTCCAGTGGAGATCGGTGGGGCTCCACACGTACCAATCCCGCTTCGCCGAGGTGGGCGACTTCGCCGACTCCACGAACCAGGGATGATCCACTCCCGTGTGGTTCAGCACCAGGTCGACCACGATCTTGATGCCTCGCTTGTGGGCCTCCGCGAGCAATTGGTCGAAGTCCGCGTCGGTGCCGTAGTCGCGGTTGATCTTCTCGTAATTGACGGTGTCGTAGCCGTGGTAGCTGGGCGAGGCGAACACCGGCATCAGCCAGAGCGCATCCACCCCCAGGTCGGTGCTGGTGGCCGGATTGCCGTCGTTCAGATAGTCGAGGCGCGAGATCAGGCCTTTCAGGTCGCCTTTCCCATCGCCGTCCGAGTCCTGGAAGCTGCGGACGAACACCTCGTAGAAGACGGCCCCGTTGGCCCAGCTCTGCAGCGACGGATCCCCGGGGCTGCGCACCGGGGCAGGGCGTGAGCTGGAGCAGGCGAGAACGGCGAGGAGCGCAAGCAGGCGGGGGCGCATGGCGCCGGTTCATACACGCCGGCGAATACGATCCGCCATCCCCCCGGTCAGACCACCGTCGCAGGTTCTCACGGACCAGGAGCGGCAAGTCCGGCGCGGGCCGCAGGGTTCAGCTACTCTGGCGAGGCGCCGGAGGTTCCAGTGGAGCTGCGGCCGTTGGGAAAGACGGGCTTGTCCGTGAGCGCGGTGGGTCTCGGCGCCGGCCGCATCGGCGGACCGGAGACCAGCGAGGCCGACGTCGATCGCCTGGTCGGAGGGGCGCTGGACGCGGGCGTGACGCTGATCGACACCGCGCGCAGCTATGGCCTGTCCGAGGAGAGGCTGGGGCGCGCGCTCGCCGGCCGGCGCGAGCGTGTCGTCCTCTCCACGAAGGTGGGGTACGGCGTTCCGGGCGTGCCGGACTGGACGAGTCGCTGCATCACGGACGGCGTGGACGCGGCGCTCTTGCGGCTGCGGACCGATCGGCTCGACGTCGTGCACCTCCACTCCTGCGAGCTGGCGGTCCTCGAGCGGAGCGGCGTCGCCGAAGCGCTGCGCTCTGCCGTGCAGGCCGGCAAGGTGTGCGTGTCCGCTTATTCGGGCGAGGGCGACGCGCTCCTCTGGGCCGTGCGCTCGGGCTTGTTCGGCGCGGTGCAGTGCTCCGTCAGCGTGGTGGACCAGGCAGCGCTCGACGGCGCCGTCGCGGAAGCGGCAGCCCGCGGCATCGGCGTGCTCGGCAAGCGCGCGCTGGGCAACGCGCCCTGGCGGTTCGACGCGCGGCCGCCCGAGTCCGACGTCGCGGAAGCCTGGGATCGCTTCCGCGCCCTGCGACCCGATGCCGGCGGGCTCAGCTGGCCCGCGTTCTTCACCCGCTTCGCGGCATTCGCGCCAGGCGTGTCGGCCGTCCTCGTCGGCACGGCAAGCCTCGCGCACCTCTGGGAAGCCGCCGGCGCGGTGGAGCAAGGCCCGCTCGATCCCGCGCGGCTGGCATCGCTGCGCGGCGCCTTCGCCGGCGCGGGCCGGGGCTGGAGCGGGCGCATCTGAGCAGCGATGGCTAGCCCCGGCGCCGCAGCCAACTCAGGCGCTACGCTTGAGCGAGGTCATTCGGCAGTTCCGGTCACGATGCGGTCTACGAGCTCAAGCCTGCTCGGGCCGTTCGCACAGGTGATGGTACGTCATCGCGCTCAGCACCGCCGCCAGCGAGGTGTCGAGCGCTCGCGTACACAGATACACGAGGATCCAAGTGGTGTTGGAGAGGCTTTCGGGCTTGTGGACGCCCGAGAGCATCGTCAGGACGATCGCCACCGTCCAGACCACCAGACAGACGCCGAAGACCTGGATGCGCACGCCCTGGGTCAGCTGCTGGCTGCGCAGCAAAGCCTTGCCGGTCGATCCGCCTTCGATGACGGCAGCCGGCACCGCCGCGAAGGTCTCTGCCAGGTACTTGAGCCCGGGCGCCACCATCAGGAGCCGGACCGCCGCGCGGCCCAGGATCCGTCCGCCCACCACCAGGACCGCGGGCGCGCTGCGCAGGGCCTGAACCAGCTCCAGGAAGTCCGCGGGAAGCCCTCTCTGGGCGTCGAGGACGGCCTTCACCAGCGCCGCCTTCACCAGCAGCGCCACCGCCAGCTCCGCGAGCAGGAAGGCGACCACGATCAGCGGGCCGGGCAGGGGCGGCAGCACGGTGACGAGCAGGAGCGGCGCGTGCAGGATCAGCGCGATTCCCGCGAAGGAAGGGAGCTGGGTGAGCCAGGCCTTCAGGCCGTCGGCGAGCACTTCGCCGGCGCTGAAGTCGTCCGCTTCCACGGCGTCGAGCGATGGCCGGGCAGGGTGCAGCGCTGGCGATGCGGTTCGTCTCTGCATTGGGCCCTCGGGTCGGCTGGCGGCGAAGCTGGATTGTCGCAGAGGGGAAGGCGCCAAGAAAGGAACGCGCGCCGGGAACGCGGGGGGCGTGTCGGACAGCCACGCATGGGCGGATCCGGGCCCACACCCGCGGCGGCGGACTCCGCCGGCGCCCGGCGCGAGTGGATGCCGCCGATTGCCTTGGTTAGTCTGCGGCGGGACGGCGATGTCGCCGGCTCTCTTCGAAGTCGCGGCGGCCCCTCTTCCCTTGCGCTGGATCCTCCTCCTCCTCGCCCCGCTGCTCCTCCTCGGGCTCGCCCTCGCTTCCTGGGCCTGGGTCCGCAGGGCGCGGCTGCGCCGGCAAGTCCCTGCCCGCCTCGCGCCCAGGCTCCGCCATCCGATCGTGCTCGCACACGGCGCCTTCGGGTTCGATGAGATCGTCTTCGCGGGCCGACGGCATCACTACTTCCGCAACATCTCCGAGCGGCTGGCCGGACCGGGAGCGGACTTCCACCACCCGGGTCTCCCTGCGCGCGCCTCGGTGTCCGTCCGCGCAGAAAGGCTGGTGGCGCTCGCCCGCGAGCTGCCGGGCGAGCGGATCAACGTGATTGCCCACAGCATGGGAGGCCTCGATGCGCGGTATGCGATCTCGCGGTTGGGGCTGGCGCAACGGATCGCATGCCTGGTGACGATCGGTTCGCCGCACCGGGGCACGCCGCTGGCCGACCTGCCGCTTTCGCGGATGGCGGCTCGAGTGCTCGGGGTGGCAGCGTTGAACGACCTCACCCCGCACGCCCTGGAGCGCTTCAATCGCGAGGTGCCCGACGTGGCGGGCGTGGCCTACTGCAGCGTGGTGGGAGCCACCAGGTTGCTCCGCACCAATCCGCTGCTCTGGCCGCCGCACCTTTACTTGTCGTCGCGCTACGGGCCCAACGACGGCATCGTGCCGGCTTCTTCGCAACGCTGGGGAAAGGTCCTGCGCGAAGTGGAAGCGGACCATTGGGCGCAGGTGGGCTGGTCCCTGCGCTTCGACGCGGTCGCGCTCTACGAGGAGATCCTGCGCGACCTGGCCGCGCTCGGCTTCTAGGCGCGGCGCCGCAGCCAACTTGGCGCCTACGCTTGAGCGCGGTCACTCGCGGCCGCCGAAGGCGGCTCAGAGCCGCCGCTTCATGGTCGGCATCGGTGGGTCCAGCACGTGCCCGTTGCGGCAGCATGGCGGGGCGTGGATCATCTCCTGGGCCTGCGCCCACGACCGGCGCGCCGCATCGATCAGCTTCATCGACGCGATCCGCACCACCGGATCGCTGCGCACCCAGCGCACGGCCAGCTCTCCCGTGTTCAAGTCGACGCGCACCACGTCGGCGCGGCCGAGATCCGAGGGAAAGGGCGGCTCTGCTCCGACGATGCGCAGACCGACCGCGGACCCGGCCCGCAGCGGCATCGCGCCCACGCGGATGGCCGTCGCCCCCAGGATCCGCGCCCCACCCATGCTGACGTCCATCATGCGGGCGAGAAAGGGCCGCCGGCCCTGCTTGACCTCGACCGTCAGGTCGCACATCACCCGCTGGTGCTGCCGGGTCGCAAGCGCCTCCGCGCCGCGCTCCACACGCTTCGCCAGCTTCGCGTCGGGAAACTCGATCCAAGCACCGACCTGGCCCCCCTCGCCCCGGCCCAGCACCGTTCCTCGCAAGGTGCTGACCTGTTCGCTGGTGGCCACGGAGAATTCGACCACCACGCGGTCCGTGCCCTGCAGCCGAGCGGCGGCCTCGCGATAGAAGAAGACCGTACGCCCATCCACCACGTGCAAGTGGTTCTGAAGCTGCGACAGGTCCCCGAACCGGACCCTGAGCAGGGTCGCCGGTTGCTTTTCCACGCAGCGAGCGTACGGCGGGATCCGCACGAGTCAAATTCCGCTCGCGCAGGTCCCCGCCTACATGCGGTAGCCGATCATGATCTGCGTGGTGAAAGCGAAGTCCGTCTGGCTTGCGGTGTACGTATAGAATTGCGGCCCGAACTTCGTGTTCAGGCCCACCAGGAGATTGCGATCCACCGCGTACTCCGCCCCGAGGCCGAACTGCGGGCTGATTTCGAAAAAGGCGGTGTGCGTCCAGTTGACCGCCATGCTCAGGTCCGCCGACGCGGCCAGGCGCAACTCCGGGGTGGCCTGGAAGCCGATCACGCCGCCGACCGGAAACCGCGTCATGAAGTCAGTCTGGCTGTTCCGCGTGTAGATCCGCAGTCCGGGGTCGATGTGCAGTCCGACCGAAACCTTGTTGCTCCGGTTCACCACCAGACGGAAGGGCACGTCCACCCCGGCGCCGAAAGCCGTGTGGGTCGTGTTTTCGAAGCCGTAGAGCAGGTTGAATCGGGCCCCGACGTCGGTGCGGTCGGACGTCCCGTGCAGGTACGAGAAGCTGATCCCGGGCCAGCCTAGCTCGAAACCGATCGCGTCGCGGTCGGGGCTGACGGTCTCGCCCGTGACCAACGACCAATGACCGGGTGCGCCGGTCGCGACGGCGGGAGCGGTTTGTGCGGCAGCGGTCCAGGCGGGAAGCAGGATTGCGACGATCAGCGCGCAGGTGCGCGTCATGCGGTCCTCCGTTCGGAAAAAAGCGGCGCCACTCGAGCCCCGGCGCCGCTACACCTCAGGGGCTACGCTTGAGCGAGGTCATTCGGCAGTTCGGTTTTGAGACGCATTCTAGCTTCCGGCCCTCGCCACCGTCACGAACTTCCGGCGGCAATCCGCTCGCCTGTTGCGTTCGCGCGATCACCCGCTAGATTGCTGCGGACCCATGCCCGCCGTTCGCTCCAGCCCGCACGCCGACGTGGGGCGGAAAAGTGCTGTTGCCGCGGCTTTGCTCCTTCTCTATGGATGTCCCAGGCCCCAGCCCATCGTCTCCGGCCCGCCGCCGGACCCGGGGGCGCTCTACTTCCAGGCGAAGAAAGCGCACCAGGTCCCGGAGACGCTCTCCTGCGACGCGAAGGCCTTCGTGGAGGCGCCCGTAAACGCCGGCCGCTACTCGCTCCACGTCTCGGTGAAGCGTCCCGCTTCGCTGCGCATCGAGGCCCTCACCCCGATGGGAGACCCCGCCGCCGTGCTCGTCGCCGACCAGGGGCGGTTCGCGCTGCTCGACCTGCGCAGCAACGTCTTCTATCGCGGCCCCGCCACGCCCGAGAACCTCAGCCGTCTCATTCCCGTTCCGCTTCGCGACGAGGAGCTGGTCTCCCTGATCACGGGCGACGTCCCGGACTTGCCCGGCGGCCGGCCCGGCAGCGCTGCACGCGAAGGTGACGGATACCGGCTGGAGCTGATTGCGCGGCGCATGCGCCAGGAAGTGACGCTGGGAGGCGACCTGCGCGTGGTGCAGGTCAGGCGCTTCGACGACGCGGACAAACTGCTCTGGTCCGTCGGCCTGGACGAGCACGACGATTCGTCCGGCGCCCAGGTCCCGCGCCTGATCCATCTGGAGGCCCCTTCGGCGAAGATCAAGGTGGACCTGCGGCTGCGCAACGTCCTGAGCGGAAAGCCCCCGCCATCCGGCGCGTTTTTGCTCGGCGTTCCACCCGGGATGCGGGTCGAAGAAGTGCAGTAATACGGGAAATACGGGAATTTGCCGGTACATCCGGGCTTCCACTAGGATGGAGGGATGCGGATCAGGATCGGCGACCTGCTCGTCAAAGCAGGCGTGATCACCGAGCTTCAGCTCAAGGCCGCCCTTGCCGAGCAGCAGCAGTGGGGCGGCAAGCTCGGCGACATCTTGGTCCGGATGGATTTCCTCACCGAGGAGGTGTTGGTCCGCGCACTCTCCAAGCAGACCGGCATCGCCCGCGCCGATCTCACCGGCGATCCCGACGCCGGCGCTCTAGCGGTGGTGCCGGCCGATACGGCCGAAGAGTTCGGACTGGTGCCGATCGCGCTCAAGGACCAGGGGCGCACGCTGCTGGTGGCGATGAGCGATCCGCTCAACATCAGCGCCACCGACCATCTGGTCTCGCTCACCGGCGGCAGGAAGGTCGAGACCAGGCTCGCCGGAGCCAGCGCCATCCGCCACGCCATCTCCCGCTGGTATCGCGGCGAGGAGATGCTGCGCGACGACGGCGAGCAGCCCAGCATGAAGATCGTCAACAACGCTGGCAATACGGTCGAAAGGGCGGTGGTTGGAATCGGGTCGCGCAGCGTGAAGGCGCCCGCGGCTGCCGCGGCGAAGCCTGCGCCCGAGCCCCCTGCCCGCTCGCGCCCGAGCGCCGTCGAGGTGCTGCGCGGGGTGGAAGAGACCCAGCGCAGGTCCGTGGCGGCCTTGAAGGCGATGGTGGAGCTGCTGATCGAGAAGGGCGTGTTCTCGCGCGACGAGTACCTCGCTCGCGTCAAGCGGTAAGGGACGGGACACGATGCCGCCGCGGAAGCGACTCGGACAGCTCCTCACGGAACTCGGCGTGATCGACGAGCACCAGCTCCAGAGCGCGCTCGGCCATCAGAAGCAGTGGGGAGGCAAGCTGGGCGCGGTCCTGGTGCAGAAGGGATTCTGCGCCGAGGAGGCCATGGTCTCCGCCCTCGCCAAGCATCTCGGCATGCCCCGCGTCCGCCTGGCCGAAGTCAAGGTCGATCCGCGCGCGGTGAAGTACGTCAGCAAGCAGATCGCGGAGAAGCTGCACGTCCTTCCCTACGAGATCAGCGGGTCGGGGCGCAGCGAGGTGGTGACCGTCGCCATGAGCGATCCGACTGACCTGGCGGCGGTCGATCAGCTCGCGTTCCACACCGGCAAGCGGATCAAGCCGATGCTCGCGGGCGACGGCGAGATCGTCAGCGCGATCCACGCGCACTACGGCGGCGGTGACGAGAAGAAGGTGCCCACCGACAAGGTGGCCCGTCCGGGGGCGCCCCAGGCGGCTGCCCCGGCGCAGGGCGCGCCCGCCGGATCGGTCGCCGGGTTCCCGCGCCGCATCGATCCGCCTGCCGCGGCCACGCTGGCAGCCGGCTCGACCCGCCCCGCCTCCTACGTCCCCCCGCCCATCCCCGCCTCGAAGCCTGCCGCGCCCGCGCAGAAGCTGGAGGAGATCGAGCCGGACGAGGTGATGGCGCCGCCCGGCCCACCCGCGCCTGTGGTTCCACCTGCGCTCGACCTGCCCGAGGACGACGGACAGGAGTTCGGGCTCGAACCCATCGCCGCGCACTCGCAGTTCGGCGATGAGGTCGCCGGCAAGGAGGAAGTGGCCGGCGACGGCGCCGCCGCGGACGCGGTGGAAGGCCTGGTCTCCGCGAGCGTCGCTCACGAGGGAGCGACAGAGGCCCGGCAGATGGACGGGCTGGACGCGATTGCCGCGCAGGAGCCAGCTAGCGCCGATGCGGGCGAGGGCTGGACGGGTCCGATCCTGATGGCCCCCGCCGACAGCCCACCCCCCGCGGACGGCGCCTGGGAACCGGCGGGCGGAGGGCAGACCGGCTGGGACGTGTCGGCCCCCACGCCCTCTGGTGGATGGGGTGGGGAGCCGGCGATGGATGCCTCCGACTCTCCCGGCGAGGCCTTGCCCCCGGATGCGATCCTGGGGACAGCGCCAATCCTGGCTCCAGCCGAGGAGAGCAGCGACGCGCAGCCTCCGCTGGACACAGCGCCGGCCTGGGAAGCGCCCGCGGCGGCGATGCCGGCCGTCGAGGAAACCGGGAAACCGCCTGAGGAGGCGCACGAAGCCGAAGCGCCCGATGCCTGGGGCTCGATGGACGACCCCTTGGCGTCGCAGGCGTCGGTCAGGGACCCTCTCGGCGGACATGCCTTCAGAGATCCCCTCCAGTCGCACGCCTCGCTCGAGGATCCTCTCGCGGCACAGGCGTCGTCCGACGCGGCGGCCGTCACCCCCGAAGACGCGCCGGCGCTTCACGATGGGCACGGGTCGACGAACGAGTTCGCAAATCCGCTGGCTGCGGAGGAGGGAAGCGCTATGCCGGCCGCGGGGGACCAGGACAGGGGGTGGATCGGCGAGGCGCTCGAAGGAGCGACGCCGCTTTCGCCCGCCGATCTGGGCACGCTGGCGTCGATCGGCGTCGATCCGGGCGACGGCGTCGGCGCCCTGCGGCTTCTCGCCGTGCTCATCCGCATCCTGAACCGCAACCAGCTCATCGAGCCCGACGACCTGCGCGAGGAAATCCGCGAGAGCCGGGCACAGGGCGCCGCCGTCGCCGGAGTCCAGGAGCCGTACGGCATGGAATCCCAAGGATCTGCGTCCGAGGACGCGGGCGGCCCCGTCGAGACGGCGGAAACGTAGGAGCGCTGTCCACCCCGGTTCCTTGTCTCGTACCCAAGCCGGGAGATTACGTTTCCTTCGCGCGGGCCCCGCCCCTCCCCTGGGCCCTCGAGGGTGTGATGGACTTCTCATTGTCCGGGACGGTCCTGACTCGGGACCTGTTCTCCGCGGATGGTCGGCTCGTCGCCTCCCGCGGCGAGATCGTAGATCTGGGCAGACTCAAGGACGTTGCGGCGAAGGCCCCGCGCCAGGCGCGAGAGCGCCCGCTCTTCGAGACCACCTGCGCGGAAGCGGTGCTCGAGGCTTTCGACGCGCCGGCGCTCCAGTATCTCGTCGGCAGCGAAAGTCTGCGCGCGCTGGCGGCGGACGTGCTGACCGACGTCCGCTTCCCTCAGGAGATCTGGGACGAGTTGGACGCGCTCAAGCGGGACGACGGCGCCCGCTACCAGCACGCGGTCTGGACCGCGGTGGTGGCCGCCCGCCTCTTCCGCACGGCGCTGGGCACCGCGCCCGGGTTGGCGCGCCTGGTGGGTGGAGCGCTCACACACGACATCGGCATGCGGCATTCTGCCTTGCGGTTGCGCTTCAAGCGCGATCACCTCACGCCCTCCGAGGCGCTGGCCCTCGAGGACCATCCCCTGCTGGGCGCGCTGCTCCTCGCCAGCGTGCTGGGGGACTCTCCCGCGGTCCACTTCGCGCTCCTCCACCATACCCGGGCCGGCTTCGGATACCCGCGCGTGCAGGGAAAGCCTCCGCTACGGGGGCTCGATCTCGTCACGGTTTCGAGCGCCTACGCCGCACTGATCGCGCCCCGGACCTACCGGGCGCAGCCGTTCAACCCCCGCGGCGCCATCGATCAGCTTCTCGAAGACTGCGGCGCTGGTCACTTCGATCCGCGTGCCGTGCGGCTGCTGATCCACTGTCTTCGCGGAGGCTCCGGAGCAGCCAGCGAGCTGGTCCTCCCACGCAAGCCGACCGGATTCCGTCCGCCTGCGAATCATCACGGAGTCGCCCCGGAGACGCGCCTGTCCGCCTGAGTGCGGCGCAGCCCGGCGTTCGTGTTAGGTAGATCGGACGCGCCGCCGGCGCGTTGTCATGGCGCAGGAACGAACCGACGAGGAGCTGCTGGCCGCTTACCAGCAGGGCGACCCGAGGTCCTTCGAGGACCTCCTGCGGCGTCACCGCGCCCCGTTGTTCACGTTCCTCTTGCGTATGCTGGGCGACCGCGAAAGAGCCGAGGATCTGGCGCAGGAAACGTTCCTGCGCATCGTCAAGGGAGCGCAGGCATGGGAGCAGCGCGCTCGCTTCCAGACCTGGCTCTTCACCATCGCACGCAACCTCTGCGTCGATCAGTCGCGCCGCGACCGCTTCCGGCGCGCGGATAGCCTGGACGCGCAGGGGCCAGGCGACGACCCCCCGATGGTCGACTCGGTGCCCGGGCGGGAGATCGATCCGAGCCGCGGCGCGGAGAGCGCCTTGCTGCGCCCAGTGTTGCAGAGGGCGCTGCTTTCGCTTCCGACCGAGCAGCGCGAAGTGTTCGTCCTGCGCGAGCAGGCCGGCATTCCTTTCCGGGAGATCGCCGAGATGGTCGGCGTGAACGAGAACACGGTGAAGAGCCGCATGCGCTATGCCTTGGAAGGGCTGCGCAAGGCGCTGGCGGCGGCAGGGGTGTCGGAAGAGACCGCGGCGGAGGAGCCTGCTCCGGGCGTCCGATTGGGGAGGGCATGACCCACGCCGAGTCCCAGGACCTGCTCCTCGACCTTGCCTACGGCGAGCTGGACGCGCAGCGCGCCGCCGAGGTGGCGAGCCATGTCGAGGGATGCGCCGAGTGCCGCAAGGAAAAGGCGGCGCTCGAGGAGACGCGCCGGATGGCGGCGCCCCTGCGCGAGTTGGAGGAGCCGTCGCCGGGGTTCGACGACAGGATCCTGGCTGCCGCGCGCGCCCAGGCGCAGCTGGAGCACGACGGGAACGTGGGCCAGGTCATCGAGGTGACGGGCAGCGTGCGCCCCCTCGGTCTCGAGGCGGCGCGGATCGATGCCCACGGCCCGGTCAAGGCGCGTGCAACCCGCCGCGATCGTCCGCGCTGGATCGTGCGCGCTGCCCTCGGCGGATCCGTTGCGGCAGCTGCGGCGCTGGTCCTGGTGGTGAGCAACACGCTGGAAACCCGGCGCAACGCGGAGAAGGCGAATGCCCTCCGGAGCGACGAGTATGCGATCCGGGTGCAGACCGCGGCGGATTCGCTGGACAGCGCCCTGCGGGACGCGGAGGCGAAGCGCGACAAGGACCGCGTGGAAACGATGAAGCTGGAAGCGGCGCCTCCGGCGCCGGCCGCCGCGTTGGAGAAGGAGAAGATCGCGCAGCTCTCCGCGCCAGCGCACAAGCCTGCGAAGAAGGCGGGGACTTCGGGTGTCCGGATCGAGGGAGGCGGTGGCGATGCCGCGGGGAAGACTGCGTCCAAGAACACGCCAGCCCCGCCCCGGGAGAGCGATGCCGCTCGCACTGCGGCGCGCGCCTCGACCGCGTCGCCATCCGCGGGGGCCACGAAGTCGGCTCCACCGGCCGCCGGCTCGATACGCATGCAGACGGCGCGCGAACGGGACGTTTCGGCCGATATGTCGGAACCCGTCCGGGACACGCCGCAAGGTGCCGTTGCAGCCGCCCCGGGTCCTGTCGTCGGCGCCGCTCCGGCTCCTGCCGCCCCGGCAGAGGCGCGCCAGCTGAATTCGGCGGCGCCGGCGCCTGCTCCCTCCGTGGTGGAGGCAAACGCGCAGCAGGCGCGCCATGCCGGCAACTACGCGCTCGCGGCATCGCTCTACCGCAATGCAGCCGAGCTGCGGCAGCGCGACAACGACGCCGGCGGCGCTGCCTGGGACCTGGCTCACGCGGTGGAATGCCTTTCCGCCGTCGGGCAATTCGACGAGGCCCGCCGACTGCGCGACGAGCTCGCGCGATTGTATCCGTCGGAGACGACGGCTCTTTCGGCGGCACGACGCGCGCTCCGCGAGGTCGACCTCCCCGCCGCGGCGCCGGTGCAGAAGAACCCGTAGGCTTCCGGAATCGGGCAATCGTCGGTCGCGCCTGCCGCTCGGGCGCGCGTAGCATCCGGTCTCAGACGCGGAGGCTGCGTGCTCTCGGGCAAGTCCCCTCTCCTGATCGCGCTCGCGCTGGGCCTGGCCGCCGGCGCCGCGGCTTGGACGGCCATCCGCGCCCGCGAGCGCGGCCTCCGCGACCGCTGGCAGACCGCCAACGTCCTCTGCGCGAAGGTGGACGTCCCCGAAGGCGCGGAGCTCATGCCGGAGATGATCGCCGTCCGGGAGATGCCCAGCAGATTCGTCACCGACTCCTTCATCAGGGCCGATGAGGAGGGGATGCTCCGCCAGGAAAGTCCGGTGGGGCAGCGCGTGCTGGCGCCACTGAAGGCTGGCGATCCCATCCTGGCCAGCCATTTCCAGGCCTCGCGGGAGATGGAGCTGTCCGCGCTGGTCCACCCGAAGGGCCGCGCCGTCACCATCGACGTGCAGGAACGGAACGCCGTGGGACTCTGGGTGCGGCCCAACGATCACGTGGACGTGATCGGCAGCTTCCGCGACCCGGAGAGCCAGCAGCTCCGAACCATGACGCTGCTGCAGAACGTGGTGGTGCTCGCGACCGGGCGCATCACCGCCAACGCCACCTCCATTCCGGAAGAGGAGAAGAGGTTCTCCACCGTCACCTTGCTCGCGCTCCCGGAGGAGGCCGAGATGCTGACCCTGGCGCAGGACCTGGGGACCCTCACGCTCTTGCTGCGCCACCCCGACGATCTCGATTCGCAGGAGAAGCGCACCGTGGTCGATCAGAGGACGCTCTTCGCCGGCGAGCGCGCGAACGAGCTGCAGCAGAAGCGGTATCGGACGATCCAGATCATCCGCGGCAACCGGACCGATACCCATGCGGTGAGAGGTCCCTGATGGCCGGGGCCCTCGTCTCGCTGCTCGCCGGCGGCTCCGCGTTCTTCCTCTCGCTGCTGGCGCTCGACGCCGTGCGCCGGGCGTTCGAGCGATACAAGCGCCAGTACCTGGCGCGCTCGGTCAACGATCTCAGCGGGATGTTCCTCTTCCTCGATCCACAGCAGATCCTGCGGCTCAATCTGTGCGCGCTGCTGCTGCTCGCCGCCGCCGGGTACTGGGCGGGCGGCGTGCTCTTCGCGGCGCTGGCGGCCGTGGCCGGCTTCTTTTCTCCTTCGCTGCTGGTGCGCTTCTACCGGCGCCGGCGGCTGCTCCGCTTCAACGCACAGCTCGCGGACGGACTGCAGCAGATGGCCAACGCGCTGCGCGCCGGATTCACTTTGCAGCAGGCCATCGACCACGTCGGCCGTGAAAGCAACGCACCCTTGCGGCAGGAGCTCGGCCTGTTGATCAAGGAGGTGAAGCTCGGGCTCCCCTTGGACGACGCGATCGCGGCCATGGCGAAGCGGGTAGGCTCCGAGGAGCTGGATCTGATGGCGACCTCCACCGCCATCGCGCGCCAGCTGGGCGGAAACCTGGCGGAGCTGTTCGAGAGCATCGCGGCCACCATTCGCGAGCGCTTCCGGCTGGAGGGGAGGATTGCCGCTCTCACCAGCCAGGGAAAGCTGCAGGGCCTGATCGTCGCCGCCCTGCCGCTCTGCGTGGGGCTCTTTCTCGACGCGTACCGGCCGGACCTGATCGCTCCCATGTTCGAGACCGCCTACGGCTACGTCCTGGTCGGAGCGGTCGTGCTCCTCCAGGGCACCGGGTTCGTGCTGATCCGCCGCATCGTAGCCATCGACGTATGAACCAGATCATCCCCGACGCTCTGCAGGCTCTGGCCGCGCTGCTCGCGGCGACATCCGCGGCTGCCCTGGCGGCGGGAGCGTTCGCGATCCGAATGCGAGGGACCCGACCGGGCGGCTCGCTTGCAACCGCCGCCGCCGCGCTCGCGGCGGCCAATGAGCGCTGGGTGCCCGGCGTCCGGCTCGCGCAGATCGAGGGGTGGCTGCGCAAGGCGGGCTGCCCACGCGAGCTCGGAGCAGGCGAGCTCCTCCTGGCCATGCAGGTGGGGGCGGCGCTGCTTCTGGCGGTCGGCCTCGGGCTCTCGGTCTGGCTCCGGCTCGGAGCTGGTGCCTGCCTGCTCTGCGCACTGGCCGGGGCGGGGTATCCGCTGCTCTGGCTGCGCGATCGCGTGCGGGCACGCCACCGCGCCATCGCCCGGGCGCTACCGTATGGGCTCGACCTCCTCACGCTGAGCGTCGAGGCGGGGCTCGACTTCCCGGCCGCGCTCGCGAAGGTCGTCGAGAAGGGCCGCTCCGGACCGCTGGCCGACGAGCTCTCCGTCGTCCTCAAGGAGCTCAGGCTGGGGAAGACGCGCGAGGAGGCGCTCCGGAACCTGGCGCGCCGGGTCGATCTGCCGGCGCTCACTTCCTTCGTGCAGGCGCTGGTCCATGCGGACAGGATGGGGACCCCGCTGGGCAAGGTCCTGCGCATCCTTTCCACGCAGCTTCGCATCGAGCGCTCGCAGCGCGCCGAGAAGCTCGCCAACGAGGCCCCGGTCAAGCTCTTGCTGCCGCTGGTCCTCTTCATCTTTCCCACCTTGTTCCTGATGCTGTTCGGGCCGCTTGGACATCACGTGTTGCTCGACGGGAGCTTTTGAGCCGTGTCGTTCGCGCTCACCATCCGCGAAGGGAACGGGCGCGGGCAGCGCTTCCGATTCGCGGGCGACCGGGTGAGCATCGGACGCGGCGCGGAGAATGACGTCGTGCTGAACGACGCAGGGGTGTCGCGCGCGCACGCTCGCATCGAGCGGCGCGGCGCCATCTGGGTGCTCCTCGACCGGGGGTCGGCGAACGGCACCCAGCTGAACGGCGCGCCACTGGCGGCCATGGCGCAACTCCAGGAGGCGGATCGCATCCGTGTGGGAACGGTCACCTTCGAGTTCCGCGATCTGGGCGAACGGTCCGGATCGGGAGCCGGGCGATCGCGCCTGTGGGCGGCCGCGTGGTGGGGCCGGCAGCGGCCGCCGGCGCGCGCGGGCTGGATCGCTGGTTGCGCGCTGGTGGCGGTCGCAGGCTCCGGAACCGCATCCTGGCGCTTCGAGCCGCCCTCCACCGGCACTCCTCGAGAGGAGACGGCGCCGAGGGAAGACCAGCCCTGGCCGACCGGCAAGATGGGCCTGCGGACGGACCTGTCAGCCCCTGGCGCCGTCGCCGCCGCCCGGGCCGCGTACGACCGTGGCAGGCGCAAGCTTCAGGAGCAAAGCATCGCTCCCCGGAACCTCTACGACGCGTGGAAGGCGTTCAGGGAAGGCCGCGCCCACCTCGATGGGCTCGCGGATCCGGCGCCGCTCCGCGCGGAGCTGGGGCGGCTGATCGAGGAGTGCGAGCGCGAGTTGGAGCGCCAGTGCGGCAGGCTGCTCTTCAGGGCCACGCGGTTCGAGCGATATGGCCAGGAGGACAGGGCGCAGGGGGCTTGGCGGGAAGTGCTGCTCCACTTTCCTGGAGACGACGCGACCGGCTGCCGGAGGAAGGCGCGCGACCATCTCGCTTCCGCGCAGCCGGATGACGGGGTCGAGTGATACGGTGAAGCGGATGATCACACCGAGGGCAGAGCAGCGCCGCGGACCCGCCGGCGCGCAGTGGCCGGAGCGGACGAGCCCGGGTGGGCCTTCGCCCGACTTGCTCGCCGCGGCGCGCGGACTGCCCACCGGGTGGGGCGATGCGACCGCGCTTTACGACGGGACCGGGCTTCCGGCATCGCCGCGCCTGGTCGTCACGGCGGGGCCGCGCAGAGGCTCCGAGTTCGCGCTGCTCAACCCGGTGACCACGGTCGGACGCGGCCGCAACAACATCGTGACCATCCCCGACGTGTCGCTCTCCCGGCGGCACTCGCGCCTGGAGCAGCACGGGGACGAGTGGGTGGTCCTCGATCAAGGATCGGGGAACGGCACCCGCGTCAACGGCAGGTCGGTGCAGCGGCATCGGCTGCGTCACGGGGACGAGATCGGAATGGGCGATACCGCCATCCGATTCGTGGAGCCGGGCGGCGTGCTCGTCTGGGCCGCCACCGCGATGCCGAGTGGTCGAGGCGGCGCGGCCACCGGCCGGAGCTCGCGGCTCCGGCGTCGGACGCTCCTGTGCGTGGCGGTGTTCGTCGCCTTGGTCACCATCCTCGGCGCCGCGCTGGTCCGGCAACGCCGGCTCTCCCTCGTGGCGGAGATCCGTGAGCGAGGCGACGCTGACCGCGCGCTCGCACGGGCGCGTTTCCAGGAAGGCGCGGCCCTCCTGAAGCAAGGGCTGTGGGCCGAGGCGCGTGACAAGCTGAGGATCGCCGCCGAGCTGGTGCCACGCGACGCGGAGATCACCCGCCACCTGGACTCCGCCGAGACCGAGCTTCCACGCGCGCAGGCGCTCGCGGCGGCGAGGGCTGCAGTGGATCGGAAGGACCCCGGTGCGGCGCGCGAGTCGCTGGCGCAGATCCCCGCCGATTCCGCGCTTGCCGAGGACGCGCGCATCCTGGAGCGTGCGCTGCCGCCTTCCGGTCATGGGACGGCACTCGCGGTCCGGCCTCCAGAGGCGCCGCGCGAGCGCACGGCGCGCCCGCGGCGCGGGCGGAGCTCCCTGGAAGCGAGGGAGGCACGAGCCATTCTCGACGCCTATATCGGCGGCAACGTCGCCGCCGCCCTGGAGCGCGCGGACGCCGGGCGCACGCCCGCGGCGGACCGGCTTGCAACGTCCTTGAGGCGCTTCGTGGCCGCCTGGCAGGAAGGCCTCACGCAGCAGGACCCCGCGCACGCGCTGCGTTCGCTGGAAGCTGCCGCAGACGCCGCTCGCGCGATCGCGCGAGGGCGGAAGGGACGCATGGAGCGGGAGGTCGGACGGGCACTCGCTGCCCGTCATGCGATGATTGCACGGGGATTTTCCGAGGACGATGACCTGCCTGCGGCTGCGGCTCATCTCCGGGCGGCGGCGCAGGCCGACCCGTCGAGCTCCGAAGTCCAGGAACGGCTGCGCCAGGTGGCCGATCGGGCCCGGGAGATCTACCTGCGCGCGTACGCGTCCAGGGAAGACGACCCGGTTCAGGCGCGCCAGTCGTTCCGGCTGGTGGCGGAGATTCTGCCGCAGGCAGACGAGACGGCGGAGAAGGCCAGGCGGTGGGCATCCAGTCTCGAGGGAAAGGTGGCGGAGTAGATGCCGGAGCGGCTGCCGCCCAAGCCGGCCACGTCCGCCGGACAGTTCGATCTGTTCGGCAAGCGCGCCGACGGGCCGCGGGTCTACTCCGTCTCGGAGCTGACCCGCGAGATCAAGGCCATCGTCGAAGGCCGCTTTCCTTCCGTGCTGGTCAAGGGCGAGGTCTCGAACCTGAAAGCGCCTTCCAGCGGCCATCTCTACTTCACCCTCAAGGACGCGGACGCCTGCCTCGACGCGGTCCTCTTCCGCACCGAGGCGCGCAGGCTCCGCTTCGCCGTCCAGAACGGGCTGTCGCTCGTCGCCCGCGGCCGGCTCGCGCTGTACGAGCCGCAGGGCCGGTACCAGCTGGTCTGCGACACGGTGGAGCCGCTCGGCGCCGGGGCCCTGCAGATCGCCTTCGAGCAGCTCAAGGAGCGGCTGCAGAAGGAGGGCCTGTTCGAGTCCACCCGCAAGCGCAAGCTGCCGTTCCTGCCGCGGCGCATCGCCGTGGTCACCAGCCCGAGCGGGGCAGCGGTGCACGATTTCCTCCGCGTCTTGCACCGGCGATTCGCCAACCTCCCCGTCTTGATCGTCCCGGCGCGGGTGCAGGGGGAAGGGGCCGCGCAGGAGATCGCACGCGGCATCGTTCGCGCCGCGAAGCAGCCGCGGGTGGACGTGGTGGTGGTCGCGCGCGGCGGAGGCAGCCTCGAGGACCTGTGGGCGTTCAACGAGGAAGTGGTCGCGCGCGCTCTCTGCGGCTGCCCGGTCCCCACGGTGAGCGCGGTCGGCCACGAGATCGACGTCACCATCGCGGACTACTGCGCCGACGTGCGCGCCCCTACCCCGACCGCGGCCGCCGAGCTGATCGCGCGCGTCAAGGACGAGCTGTCTGCTGATCTCGCGCAGCGCAAGGCCCGGCTCGGCCGCGCGATCCGTGGGCAGCTCGAGCGCAAGCGCGGCCAGCTCGACAAGCTGCGCGGACGGGTCGCCGATCCCCGCCGCCTGATCGGCGACCGCAAGCTTCGCCTGGACCGGGCCCGCCAGCGGCTCGAGGACGTGCTGCACGACCAGCTCGCGGCGCGCCAGCAGATGCTGCGCTCGCTGCGCGAGCGGCTGCAGTCACAGCACCCGCGCGAACGGCTGCACCGGCTCGAGCGCGAGGTGGCCCGGCTGGAGCAGAAGCTGAAGGCGCTCGCCGGCCGCGCGCTGCTGGCCCGGCGGCACCGGTACGAAGGGCTGACCGCGCGCCTCGACGCGCTCTCTCCTCTCAAGGTGCTTGCCCGCGGGTACGCGGTCGCGTTCGACCAGCGGGGACACGCGCTGCTGCAGGCGTCGCAGGTCCAGCCTGGCGAGCGGGTGCGCGTCCGGCTGCACGAAGGCGAGCTTTCAGCACAGGTCGTCGAGGAGAAGAACGAGTAGAAACCCTGATAGCAGGGTGCTAGAGGATTTCGCGTGGCCGACGCAGCAGTATCATCCGTCTCGGAAAAGTACGAGGACATCGTTGCTCGCCTCGCCAAGGTGGTCGAGCGGCTCGAAGGGGGAGGCCTCTCGCTGGAGGAGTCGATCGCGGCGTTCGAGGAAGGCATCAAGCTTGCTCGCGCCGGAGCGGCGAAGCTGGAGGAGGCCGAGCGAAAGGTCGAGGTGCTGCTCGAGGGCGATCGCACCGCGCCCTTCTCCGGCCAGGAGAAGTGAACAGCGCTCGCTGTCGCGCGTCGGAGAATGAGGGATGGCAGGGCGGAAGAAGATCATCATCGTCGACGACGACCGCGAGACCCGCGAGATGCTCAAGATGGCCCTCGAACTGGAGGGCTACGAGGTCTCCCAGGCGGCGAACGGCCTGCGGCTGATCTCCACGCTGCACGTGGATCGGCCGGACCTGATCCTGTTGGACGTGATGATGAGCTGGATCGACGGGTTCGAGCTCTGCCGCGCGGTGAAGAAGAACGACGAGTTTCGCGACATCCCGGTCATCTTCATCTCCGCCAAGAAGACCGCCAACGACATCCGCACCGGGCTGGCCGCGGGCGCCTCCGACTACTTCAGCAAGCCCATCGACATGGAGCGGCTGCTGGCGCGGATCGCTCAGCTGATCGGACCGGCCGCCCCGGCTACTCCTGAACAGCGGCGATGAAGGTGCGCGCCGACGTGCTCGTGCAGCAGCGCGGGCTGGCGGAGTCGCGCACCAAGGCCCAGGCGCTGATCCTCGCGGGGAGCGTGATCGCGGGCGACCACCGCGTCGAGAAGCCGGGACAGCTCGTCGATCCGTCGCTCGAGCTGCGCGTCAAGGAGCAACTCCGGTACGTCTCCCGCGGGGGCCTGAAGCTGGAGAGGGCCCTGGATGAGTTCGGGCTCTCGGCCGAAGGCCGGATCTGCGTGGACCTGGGGGCGTCCACGGGCGGCTTCACGGACGTCCTGCTCCAGCGCGGGGCGCTGCGGGTCCACGCGGTCGACGTGGGATACGGCCAGCTCCACCCCAGGCTGCGGGCGGATCCCCGGGTGGTGGTGCACGAGCGGGTCAACGCGCGCGAGCTCAAGCTTCCGGAGGTCTGTGGCGCGGCGGTCGCGGATCTTTCGTTCATTTCGCTCAGGCTGGTCTTGCCCGCCCTGGTCGGCGCGCTGCAGCCCAGGGACGCGTGGGCGTGTGTGTTGGTGAAGCCTCAATTCGAGGCGGGCAGGGCGGAAGTGGGGAAAGGTGGGGTGGTGAGGGATCCGGCCGTACAGGCCCGCGTCGTCAACGAAATCTCCGAAGAATTCCGCAAGTCTGGCTTCAATGTTCACGGATCGGTGGAGTCGCCGGTCCGGGGTCCAGCGGGGAATCGGGAATACCTTGTAGCAGCTTCCCGGGGCTGATTTTCCTGGCCGTTGGCGGCCCCCTCCCGCGCACGATAAAATCTGGACGCACAGGCGGTTTCCGCCTGCTGGAGACCCGATGCCGGTGGGGCAGACCATCCGGGTGCGCGTCGCAGCCCCGCTCGTCGAGGCCCGCCGCCTTTGCACGCGCCTGACGCGCGGCGGTATTCCAGCAGCGCTGGACGATGGCACCACCAGTACCGAGGTGCTGGTCTTTGGCCACCCGGACGGCGATCTGGCCCCCTACCGCGCGCGAGCCGAATGGCTGGTGGTCCTCGGCGCGCCAGGGGCCGCCTACTTCGCGGCCGGCGCGGACGACGTGGTGCTGCCCGCCGAACCGGAGCTGCTCTTCCGCAGGCTCCGCGCGGCTCTCGAGCGGCTGGACCTGTTCGGGCGCGTCGACCGCCTCAACGAGCGGGTGCTGGCGCTGGAGGCCGGCCTGGCCGACGCGGCGCATGACGTGCGCAGCCCCCTGCAAGCGGTGATCGGAAACGCCGAGCTGCTCGCCCGGGACACTTCGCTGACCTCCGCCCAGCGCGACTGCGCCGCTGCCTGCGCACGCCAGGGCATCCGGGCCATGCAGCTCGCCGAGCGCATCCTGGAGGCGGCGAAGCAACGCAGCCGCGCCGCCCTGGACGTGGAGGCCGTCGATCTCGGGGAGCTGATCGACGGCGCCGTCGCGCAGGCAAGCCCGGTGGCGAAGCAGCGCGGAGTGACGGTCGCCACGGTGCCGCCTTCGCGCCCCGTCGAGATCCGGGCCGACGGCGACCTGCTCGCCCGCGTGCTCGACAACCTGATCGGAAACGCCATCCGTTTTTCGCCGCCCGGCTCGCAGATCGAGGTGGCCGGTTGGCGCGCCAGCCCGCGCTTCGTGCGCCTTTCGGTGAAGGACCAAGGCGAGGGCATTCCCCAGCCGGAGCTGCCCAAGCTGGTCGCTGGCCTCGGCCCCGGGCGCGGCCTGCGGATCGCGCGCGACATCGCGGAACGTCATGGCGGAGAGCTCTGGGCGGAGAGCAAGGTGGGCGCCGGGACCCGGTTCTTCCTCGAGCTCCCGCTGCAGCCCCCGACCACGCGGCCCAGCGTCCTGCTCGTCTCCGACGACTCGCGCTGGCTGAAGGAGGTCTCGCGCACGCTGAAGACCGCGTGCGACGTGCGCACCGCCACGGCTGGCGCCGCGCGTCTGGGGAACAAGCACACCGACCTGGTGCTGCTCGATCCTTCGCACAAGCCCGGCAAGAAGCTCGAGGCCCTGCGGACGCGGGCGAAGGGTGCCCAGGTCCCGGTGATCGAGCTGCCGAGCCAGATGGCGGCTGCCAGGCTCGCTCGTACGCTCGCGTACCTGGCCGTGTGATTCGCGTTATTCTTCCTTGATGCTCCTCGCGCTCGTTCTGGCGACAATCTTCCCGGAACACACCGGTTACGTCGTGGACCGCGCGGGCGTGCTCAGCGCGAATGCGACCGGTCACCTGGTAGGCGTCGCTTCCGAGCTGGATGGCGCCGGGATCGCCCAGGTGGCGGTGGCCGTCGTGCCCCGCGAAATGCTCGGCGACGCATCGAAGGAGGAGTACGCCGCCGACCTGTTCAAGAAATGGGGCCTGGGCCACGGCAAGAAAGCGGACGGCGTGCTGGTGCTGCTGGTTCCGCGCTCCAGACCGGATCAAAAGCGACTGCTGAAGGTAGAGATCGGGTACGGCCTCGAAGGCGTGCTTCCCGACGGGAAGGTCGGCGCGCTCGAGGACGAGCACGCGGTCCCTTATCTGAGGCGCGACGACTACAGCGGGGCAGCGACCAACCTGGTGGATGCCATCGCTGGGGTGCTGCGGGCGGATGCGGCACGAGGCGGCGACGCGGCCCCCACCAAAGACACCCCGCGCGGTGCGGCCGGTCGGGGCATTGCTGGCTACGCGGGCCCGGTCAGCTACGGCGGCCTTGCCGTGACCGTCGTCTGCATGGGCGCGATTGCGCTGGTCCTCATCACCAACGCCTCCCGCCGTCGGTTTCCGGGCCGGAAGGCCCAAGTCGCTGGCGCCGCGCTCGGTGGCATCTCGGTCGCGTCGTTGCTCGCCATGGGTAGCGGGCCTGGCTGGCTGGCGTTTGTCGCGGGCGCGATCGTCAATGCCGTGATCTGGGCCTCGATCCGGGCGCACAGATGTCCCCGGGACGGCTCCTGGATGGAGATTGACGAGGAGATCCTCCAGCGCCCTACCTATTGGAGCCAGGGCGTTGCGCGCGTCACGCAGTCCTGCACGAATCCGAGGTGTGGCTACCGGCGCGCATACGACAGGGTGCTGCCGCGCAAGCAAGCCACGGTGGTCACCGGGGGTGGTGGCGGCGGCTTCTGGGGCGGCGGCGGAGGGGGCGGCGGGGGCGGCTTCTCCGGTGGCGGCGGGGGCGGCTTCTCCGGTGGCGGCGGCGGAGATTCGGGCGGCGGCGGAGCAGGCCGCGAAGTCTAGCCGGCATCAGTTCAACCGGTTGAACTGGGGCGAGGCGCAGACTGGTTCAACCGGTTGGACCACAGCGAGCCCAAGGTGGGACGGGGTCCCACGACGAGACCCCTGCCGAGCAGCGCGCCGTCAGTCCGCGCCGCTCGGGGTGTACTCCCGCGCGAGGTTCTCGAACCGCGTGTGCTCGTGGATGAAGGCGAGGTTCGCGGTCCCGATGGGCCCGTTGCGCTGCTTGCCGATGATCAGCTCCGCGACCCCCTTCACGTCATCCTTGTCCTTCTCGTAGACCTCTTCCCGGAAGATGAAGAGGATGGTGTCTGCATCCTGCTCGATCGCTCCCGAGTTGTGCGAGACGATGCCGTCCGCGAGCCAAGATGCAGGGCCGGGCACCGTCAGATCGAAGACCTCCTCCTCACCGGCGGGCTCGACGGACAGGACGCGGTCCCAGAACAGGTGGCTGGTCGCGGCACGCGCAAGGGCATCTCTGTTCGACAGCCTTGGAGAGTCCGCGACGACGGCGCGCGCTAGAGCGACGCGGTCGCTGAGCTGCAGCTCACCGACCTGCTTCCAGCCGCCGCGGGTGTAGACGCGGTGCTTGGAGGTCGCGCGGAGCTTGTGGCCGCTCGCCAGCCGCACGTCGAATACCGCGCGACGACCCACGAGCCACACTTGATCGCTGTCCGCCTCGACGATGCGGCCGTCCGGCGACATCGCGAGGACCTGGGGAGTCGTACCGACGAGGTCCAGGATGGGTGACCGGCGTCCGTTCGCCAGGCAGACGAGAGTTTCCCCCGTGACGCATTCGCGCAGGTCCGACATCAGCGGCCGTTTGTCGGGCCGCTTTTCCAGCGAACGGTTGAGCTGGGAGAGCGCGAGAACCGGAATGCCCAGTTCCTTGGCGAGGGCTTTCAGCGAGCGCGAGATCTCGCTGATCTGCTGCTCACGACTGTCGATGCGCTCGTTCCCGCGCATGAGCTGGAGATAGTCGACGATGATGAGCCGGATCGGCTGGTCGCTTTCTTCATATTTGGCGTAGAGCCGGCGGCACTTCGCACGCAGCTCGAGGACGGAGACCGCAGGCGTGTCGTCGATGTGGATGTTGGCGTCCGCGAGCACGCCGGCGGCCTGGGCGAGCTTGGCCCAGTCGCTCTCGATCAGCTTGCCGGTGCGGATGCGCTGCGAGTCGACGCGCGCCTCGCTCGCCAGCATGCGCATGACCAGCTGTTCCTTGGGCATTTCCAGGGAGAAGATCCCCACCCCGCAGCGCTTCTTCTGGTATTGGCCGCGGCACCCGACGTGCGTCGCAAGGTTGAGACAGAGCGAAGTCTTTCCCATCGAGGGCCTTGCCGCCAGGATCACGAGGTCGCCCGGCTGGAAGCCGCTGGTCATGCGGTCGAGATCGGCGAAGCCCGTCGGGATCCCGGTGATCTCCTCCTGCCGCTCGTACAGCGCCTCGATGGTCTTGAAGGTGGCGGCGATGATCGGCTTCACGTGGATGAAGCTCACCGCGTTGCGCTGCTCGGTGACGGCGAAGATGCGCCGCTCGCATTCGTCGGCGAATTCCCCGACGTCGCCGTGCTGCTCGTATCCGAGTTGGGCGATGGTGCTCGCGGCCTCGATCAGCCTGCGCGCCAAGGCCTTTTCGTGAATGATCTTCGCGTAGTAGGCTAGGTTCGCCGCCGTGGGGACGATCTTGTCCAGCAGGTCGATGAACTCGTCGCCCCCGACCGCGTCGAACGCGCCCAGGGCGGTGAGCTCGTCCTTGACCGTGATCCGGTCGATGGGCTGGCCCTTGCCGAAGAGCGCGCTCATGGCCTCGAACACCTTGCGGTGCGCGTCGCGGTAGAACTCCTCCGCCCGTACGATCTCCACCACTTCGGTGAACGCCTGGCTGTCGAGCAGCACGCCGCCGAGCAGGCTCTTCTCGGCATCCAGGTTGTGCGGTGGCACGCGGCCGTGCGGAAGGGAAACGACTGTAGCGGTTGCGCTCACGGATCCATCCTGCGCAGGGGGGTCCGACAGCCTTCGCTCAACGAGCCTGTGAAGCGCAATCTTGTTATCCTGTGATTTCCTGTGGAGAGCCTGTGACAGACGACGATCGCCCTCGGCAGAAAAAAAGCTGGCGTGAGATCGACAAGATGCGGGATCGTAGCGGCGGCTCCACGCGCCGCGACCAGCGCGACCGGGAGTCGTTCGAGCGCAGCACGGGGTATACCAAGTACAAGACGAATCTGGAGCGGCTCTTCTCCGGCGGCGCTCCGCTGCCCGACCACCTCAAGGGAAAGCCGGCCGAGGGCGGCGAAGACCGGGACGAGGAGCGGAAGCGGTTGTTTGCGATCGAGGACCCCAAGGCGTTCTACGCCGCGGCGAGCGAGTATCTGAAGACGAACGAGATGCCGCCCGACCCGCGCCTCCTGGACCGCCTCCTCGGGCATCCCGACGAGAACATCGTCGAGAAGGCGCTGGCGCGACTCGAAGAGCTACACAAGGCAGGGACCCTGAAGCCGCCTCCGGCGCTGCGGAACCGGCTGGCGTCGGTGGAGATCGAGAGCGGCGACCCCAAGCTGCGGCGGCGGGCGGCCGAGCTCCGCAAAGCGCTCCGTTAGCCGCAGGCGGCTCAGGGCCCAGCTACGGCTGGGGCGCCGGGACGCCGAGAAACGCCAATAGACTAAAGGGCTCTTCGACGATCCGAGCCGGGCCCTGGCCCTTCCAGCTCCGCGCCCGCCCGCAGTTCATGCAGGCGCAGATGTCGCGGCCACCCAAGCCTTGACCGCCCTTCAGCGACCAGGTCTCCTCCGCGTACTCACCGCACGCGTCGCAGATCTGCACCCGGTCGGCCATCTTGAAGCCGCGATCCTTCATCTTCTTCTTCACCAGCGCGGCGTGCTCCAGCCACGGCGGCAGCGGCGGCTTCTTTCCCATGCCGCAACGCTAACACATCGCCTCTAGCGCTCGGGCGGTGGCGCCCGCTCCTGGCGCGCGAGCACGAACGCCCCCTTGCCGCGATCGTAGGCGTACGTCGTCACCGTCAGGCCCTGATCGTCCTCACCCTCCGGCTCGCGGATCCGGACCTGGCCCGGACCGAGCTCCACCTGTGCCCGGTAGAGGTCGCGCTTGGCGAGCAGATCGATCAGTTTCCCGGCGCGCACCGTCTTGACGATCACCTCGTCGGCCGTCGCGCCGCACGTCTCGCAGGAGAGCTCGACGACCAGGTCCGGCGTGCCGTCTCCGGTGACGTCGCGCGTGTCGACGTAGAGGACGCGCTGCGCCTGCTCGTCGTCGTCGCCCCCGGTCAGCCGTTCCCACAGCGCCTTCCAGCGGCGGGGACGGGAAGGGGTCGCGGGTTCGAGCTTCCAGATGCCGACGTAGTTCCGCTGCGAGATCCACGCTGGGGACTGCTCGCCCATGGCCTCCTGGGCAGGGCTCAGGGAAGTGCCCCAGAGCACCGCATGGACCTGCCCCTCCCATTCGGTGCGCCGGAGCCAGCGGACCCGGAACCCCGGGAACGGCCGGGGGCGCAGGGAGCTGAACTCGCCGGTGAGCGGCACCTGCTTCCGCTCGAGCACGACGGCGGTCGCGCGCGACGGTTGATCGCGGGCACCTTGTGCCTCCAACGTGGCCCGGCGCTCGGCGTCCTCCCACTGCAGTGTGAAGTACTTCTGGTCGCGGTCGCGGCGCAGCTGCTCCAGCGAAGGGGGACCCCACCCGCGCGTGAGCTGCCACTCCAGTTCGGTCAGGGCCGGCGCGAGCTGGGGATCGAAGATCAGCCGCAGCGCGGTCAGCTCGCCTCCGCCGCGCGTCTCCTCCCAAGCCAGCTGCACGCGGGCCAGGTTGTCCGGACCTCGTGGCAGGGCGCAGTCCGCGTGTCCGGTGGGTGCGGCGAGCAGGGCGGCGCAGTCGCCCAGGTCCGGCATGGCGCGCACCTGCACGAGAGGCATGTCCAGGTCGAATCGCCCGAACTTGCGCGGGGCGACCTGCGGCGGCCCGGGCGGGGGCCGCTGCGGTGGCGGGCTTGCATGAGAAGGGAGGCCCGGCGGAATTGGAGTCGTCACGTCCGGCCGCGCGGTGGGAGGGCGGGGCACACCGGCGAGGTCGGCGCGGGGGGACTTGGAATGCGCACCGGCCCACGCTGCGCCAGCGAGGCAGAGGATGGTGAGCAGGATCCGCATGGGGAGCGCGCGAGCATACCCCGCCACGACACTGCGCAAAAGAGCGGGCGACCCCCGCCGGTGGCCGCCCCGCGCACACGTAGGCGATGTACCGCGCGCTACGCCTCCGCCCCGACCGTCACCTTCAGCTTCACCGTCACCTCGGGGTGCAGCTTCACCTCCACCTCGTGGGTTCCCACTTCCTTCAACGGCTCGGGCATGTGCACCTGCTTGCGCTCGATCGGGTACCCCTGAGCGACCAACTGCTCGTGCACGTCCTTGGAAGTGACCGATCCGAACAGCTTTTTCTGATCGCCCACCTTGCGGGTGAACTTCACCTCGATCGCGGAGATCTTCTGTGCGATCGCGGTCATATTCTGCTTCTCCTTCGCCGCGCGGGCGAGGATGCCGGACTTCTGGTGCTCGAGCTGGCGGATGTTTTTCGCCGTGGCCAGCACCGCCAGGTTTCTCGGCAGGAGATAGTTGCGGCCGTACCCCGTCTTCACGTCGACCAGCGCGCCGGCGCGCCCCAGGTTGTCCAGGTCCTTCGTCAGGATGACCTTCATGTCCGCGCCTCCTACTGGTGCTGCATGACGGTGAAGGGCAACAGCGCCACCTGCCGCCCGCGCTTGATCGCGGTCGCGACCTCGCGCTGGTGGCGCGCGCAGTTTCCCGAGATCCGGCGCGGGACGATCTTGCCGCGCTCGGTGACGAAGTACTTCAGGTCGGCCGCGTTCTTGTAGTCGACCTTGAGGTTCTTGTCCGCGCAGTACCGGCAGACCTTCCGCCGGCCGAAGCCGCGGCCGCCACGCTCCAGGTCGCCGCCGCCGCGGTCCTCGCGAGGACCACGGTCGCGCCCGCCACCCCCACCGCGGCCTGCGCCGGCGCGATCGCCAAACGGCATCTCCTTCTTCATGTCGCTCATCGTCGGCTCTCCTTACTCGGCCTCGGGGGGGAGCTCGCCTTCGTCACCCAGCTCGTCGCGGCGGCCGCCGAACTCGGCGGCGCCGAAGCCGTCGGGCTCACGGCCCATGCGCTCCGGCATCTCCGGGTCGCCGGGGAGCTTGACGTCGGGTTCTACCGCGCGGGTCGCCGGATCCACGGCCTCGGCGAGCTTCACCGACTGGTACTTCAGCACGTCGTCGGTCATGCGCAAGTTGCGCTCGAACTCCGCCACCGCGCCTGTGCCGCCGAGATAGTCGAAGCGGATGAAGATCGCGCGCAGGTGCTTCTTGACCTCGTAAGCGGTCTTCTTCTTTCCCCAGTTCTCGACCTTGATCACCTTGCCGCCGTCGCGCTGGACGATGCCGCGCATGCGCTCGACGATCTTGTCCACCAGATCCTCGGCGAGGTCCGGCCGGATGAGGAAGATCGTCTCGTACTCGCGGAGCATCGTTCCGGGGGCATGCTGCGGCGTGCCTCCCGTCGTCTGCGTCTCTATCTGCTGCATCACGTCACCTCATGGGTCAGGCCAACATCGTCGGGGACACCATCCAATGGTGTCCCCAAGACTAATCCTCCGAAACACCCTCCGGTTCCTTCCGCAAGCGCCGGTTGTACCGGTTCGCCGCCACCAGAGGTCCTTCCAGGAGCGCCGCCACGGCCGCCTCGGCCGCGAGCGGGATCAGCTCTTTCAACTGCTTCTCCTCCGCGGAGGAGAACCTTGCCAGCACCCAGTCCGCCCCTTCCCACTGCTCCGGGGGTCTTCCGACCCCGAACCGCACCCGCACCGTCTCTCCCGCGCCCAGGTGCTGCCGGATGCTGCGCAATCCGTTGTGCCCCGCGTCGCCGCCGCCCTGCTTCACCTGGATCCGTCCGAACTCCAGATCGATCTCGTCGTGCACCACCACGATCTCGTTCACCGGCACCTTCCAGAACCGCGCCGCCTGCCCCACCGCCTCGCCGCTCAGGTTCATGTACTCCTGAGGCAGCAGGACCGCGGCGTCCTTCGCCTTGCCGACCAGCGCGTTCCAGCGGGAGTCGGTTGCGAGCGCCACACCCAGCTTCCGGGCCGCGTCCTCCGCGACGCGGAAGCCGATGTTGTGGCGGGTGCGCTCGTACTTCGGGCCCGGGTTCCCGAGGCCGACGAGGAGGCGCACGGCTTACTTCTTGGCGCCCTTCTCCGCCGCTGGAGCTTTGCCCGCGCCCGCACCCGCCGCTGGAGCCTTGCCTGCGCCCGCACCCGCGCCCGGAGCGGCGGGAGCACCCGGCGCCGTGGGAGCACCCGCGGCCGGAGCACCCGGCGCGCCAGGAGCACCCGGAGCCGCGGCACCCTCCGCGCCCGGAACGGCGGCGACGGCGGCCGGCTTCGGCGCCTCCTCCTCCTTCTCGGGCACGTTGACCACCGCGATGGTCTGGTCGCCGCGCGCCTTGAGCTTCACACCGGCCGGCAGCTTCACGTCCTTGATGTGAAGCGACTCGGTGATCTTGAGGTGCGAGACTTCCACCTCGATCTTCTCGGGGATGTCGGTGGGCTTGCAAAGGATCGGCAGCGTGCGCGTGACCTGCTGCAGGATGCCGCCCGAGGTGACGCCCTCCGGCTTTCCGACCAGAACGACCGGGACGTTCACCACCACTTCCTTGTCCAGCCGGACCTCGAGGAAGTCCGCGTGGAGCATGTGCCCCTCCACCGGATCCTTCTCGAAGTCCTTGAACAGCACGGTGCGCGTCTCGCCGCCCTCGATCTCCAGCTTGATCACCGTGTTGTACTTGTGCGGGGTGGCGATCGCCTTCTTGATCGCCTCCGGATCCACCGACACATGAAGCGGCTTGTCGTAGGGCCCGTAGCAGACCGCCGGAATCAGACCCTTGGCCCGCAGCCGGTGCGACGGTCCCTTTCCGGCCTGATCGCGCTTCTGCGCGCTGAGCGTGCTGACGTCATTCGGCATTGCTTCTCCTTCATCTCCGACGACCGCCGCCGCGCCGGGCAGACGCATGCATGGGTTTGACGGTGCCGGCTGCTCGAAACGCCCACTTCCCAATCCTTCAAAGAGCGCGGGCTAATAGCACGCGAAATCCCCCTACGCAAGCAACCCTTCCGTTTGCGCCCTTCTGTTTGCGCCGCCCCTGACGCCGCCGGCGCGCAGGTGGGGCTGCGGCTGCGGACATGCAAAAAACCGCGCGCGGGCCGCGCGGAGTGCAAACAGGTCGGCGCGGAGCGGTTTTTTGAACTTGCCTCAGCCCCACCCGCGCGCCGCCGGCTTCCCGCGCGACCCGACCTGGGGGTGCGAGCGAGTGTCGCGCGAGAGCGTTTGTGGTCTGTGTTTCTACCCTCAGTCGATCAATGCGGGGCGCGGAGAGGTCCGGCGCACTGGGCGAGACGCGCGCAGATAGCCGACGGGGTGCGTGGCCGTCGCGCCGACGCATCAGAAAGCACACGACGCGCAGAATGCGCCGCCCCGTGTCTTTCGCCTCACGTGACGTGCCTCGCCGGCGTGCTCGCTTTCTGCGTGGCGGAGCACGGCCATGCAGCCCGGCGGCGTCTCAGCGAACGATACAAACAGCGCTACGCTGGGCGCGAAGGTGTCCTGCGTGGCGGCGCACGGCCATGCAGCACGGCGGCGTCTTGGCGCTCGCTACCAGAAGCGTCAAACGAAGCGTCAAACGAATAGCGTGCTCAGGGAGTCGGCGCTGTGGATGCGCCGGATGGCCTCGCCGAAGATCTTCGCGACGGACAGCGTCGTGATCTTCCTGCACTTGAGCGCATTCTCCCGCAGCGGGATGGTGTCGGTGACGACGACTTCCTCGATGTTCGAAGACTGGATCCGCTCGACTGCGGGCCCCGACAGGACAGGGTGCACAGCGTAAGCGACGATCCGACGGGCGCCCGATTCCTCGAGCGCCTTCGCGCCCAGGGTCAGCGTGCCGGCGGTGTCGATCATGTCGTCGAGCAGGATCGCTGTCTTTCCGCGGACATCGCCGACGATCTGCATCACCTCGGCGACGTTGGCCTTCGGGCGCCGCTTGTCGACGATGGCGAGCGTCACGCCCAGGCGCTTGGCGAAGGCGCGGGCGCGCTCCACGCCACCGGCGTCCGGGCTCACCACCACCACCTCGTCCGGGCGGGAGCCGTACTTGCGCTTCATGTCCTCGAGGAGGATGGGCGAGGCGTACAGGTGGTCGGAGGGCATGTCGAAGAAGCCCTGGATCTGCCCGGCGTGCAGGTCCATGGAAACGAAGCGGTCGGCGCCCGCCGAGGTGATGAGATCGGCGACCAGGCGGGCCGTGATCGGCGTTCTGGGAGCCACCTTGCGATCCTGGCGGGCAT